>ULWR01040031.1_pt1 | contig 48426 bp, 50 predicted proteins | sample 1960531 | NCBI WGS metagenome assembly ULWR01 (sample SAMEA4835817, study PRJEB28245) | human gut metagenome | biome: gut microbiome; material: fecal sample | place: Denmark | collected 2008
CGCTTACTTCCACGGCTTCGACGGTTACGACCCCGTGCAGCGCGAGAACCTGCACAAGACCTTGATAGCCGCCGAGAAGCGGAAAGGCAGATGGAATGCAGAGAACCTGCCGGAACTGGAACAAAAGGTGGACAGCAAGATACGCCTACTGGAGGAACGACGGAAAGCCTTGAAAGTAAACTCGCTGTCGTTCAATACCTTCTATGAATACTCCTGTGAACGGTTGGAACTTATCTGTCTGGAAAACAACATCACGGAGATAGACTACGACAAATATACCTACATGATACAGCCGTTCTACAAAGGCGGCAACTACGACAAAATATTGAACGAGAACGTGGACACTACCCTGTTCTCGGAAACGTTCATCGTATTCGAAGTAGATGCCATCAAGGAAAATAAGAAACTGTTTCCCATCGTAACGCTTATCATCATGGACGTGTTCCTGCAGAAGATGCGCATCAAGAAGAACCGGAAAGTCCTTGTGATAGAGGAAGCGTGGAAGGCCATCGCCTCGCCGCTCATGGCCGAATACATCAAGTTCATGTACAAGACCGCAAGAAAGTTCTGGGCCTCGGTGGGCGTGGTGACGCAGGAGATACAGGACATCATCGGCAGCGAGATAGTAAAGGAAGCCATCATCAACAACTCCGATGTGGTGATGCTGCTCGACCAGAGCAAGTTCAAGGAGCGGTTCGACAGCATCAAGGCCATTCTCGGACTGACGGATGTGGACTGCAAGAAGATATTCACCATCAACAGGTTGGAAAACAAAGAAGGGCGCAGCTTCTTCCGCGAGGTCTTCATCCGGCGTGGTTCGACCAGCGGCGTGTACGGCGTGGAGGAGCCGCACGAATGCTATATGACCTACACCACCGAACGCGCGGAGAAGGAAGCGTTGAAGCTCTACAAGGCAGAGCTGAAATGCACGCACCAGGAAGCCATCGAAGCCTACTGTCGCGACTGGGATGCCAGCGGTATAAACAAGTCCCTGCCTTTCGCCCAGAAGGTGAATGCGGCGGGGCATGTGTTGAATCTGAAAAAGAGGGATAAAAACAATCAGCAATAAATGACCATGAAACGGCTGTCGTTCATACTAATGCTCTTGTCGCTCGCCACCGTGCAGCATGTCCACGCCCAGTATTACAGCGTGAACTACGACACACGCACCGTGGCGGCGATGGCCGCCGCCTTCGGTACGGAGACGGTCGCCGAAAGCTATTACCGTGAACAAGTGGATGACATTCTCAAGCACTATACGGCCGCAGAGGTCGCCGCCGCCGGCATCTTCTCGTCGAAATTCCTTGAACACAAGGCCCTGTCCGAACTCGGCATCTGGAGCAGCAGCACGGAGAACTACTATTATCGCCGCATCTACAACATGGTTGCCCGGAAAATCATACCGAAGATCTGGGTGGTGGCCAAGATGATGCTGCAATCCCCGCAGACAGCCCTCTACTGGGGCAGCTACCTGATGAAAGTGTGCGACGACACCAAGAGCCTGTGCATGCAGTTCGAGAGCATCGTGACCAACAGCACGTTGACTTTTTCCGACGTGGCTTTTCTCGAAATCAAGGAAGAGTTCGCCTCCCTGCTGCGGCTCAGCGAACTGGGAAACATTGACTGGCAGCGGATGCTGGACGACCTGGCCCGCATACCGGGCAACTTCACGAAAGAAAACCTGCAGAGCGACCTCGACAATTTGTACAACATGGGTGTGGGGCTGGCCACGGCTGGCATCGGGAATATCGGCGACGCCCTGCTGCAGACCAGCTCGTTCCATGACCTGATGAACGGCAAGGTGGAAGAGATATTCCACCTGTATGACCATTACAGCTACTTGTACGAAGCTGCGGAACAGGATGCCGGACGGCTCCTGCTCGACATGGTGGGCGGCCCGGAGAATGTGGCCGGGCTGTTCGACTTCAGCAACTACGACCTGACCTCGTGGATTACCGAGTACATGGACGAAGCCGCCGGGAATCACTACACCCAGCGGTGGTACATCGCCCGCCGGGAACAAGGCAGCGTGTCGCTGTGCGACTATTATCCGCCCACGGACGACAACAGCATCCTGAACGGCGGCGAATGGACCCGTTTCGAGACCACCGACGCCGGGTTCTATCCCAACGCCTCGCAGCGCGAGCAGGCCCTCTCCAACTCGGAGCGGTATGCCGGATGGTCGCGCGACCGGGTGCAGCAGTTGAACAACCAAAACGACGGTTTCACTTACTCCATCCGTTACAGCCAGAAGGCCTACGTCATCAGCCGTGGCGGGAAACAGACCAAAAAAGCATACGCCTACGAAATCCACGTGACCCAGAGCTGGAACCGGGAGGAAGTCATCTATGAGGATGTATTTGACTCTTATTCGATGGACCTGAACACCTTCAAGGCGCAGCTCAACGCCCGCCTGTCGGAAATCAACGAAAACGAGGAGGGGTACACCTACTATATCGCTTCCGATGCCCGGAACTACTACCAGGCGACGGACGCCGCCAAGCTGCAGGGCTGCGAGAGCGTGACCATCAGCGTGACCTGTTCTGACGGCGCGACCCTCGGACAGGGTTCGACCCAATACAAATGCCGCAAGTGCGGCAGTTCGCTGAACAGCCATTCAAAAGACTGCGCCATGCAGACCACCGTGACGGACAATGAACTGGACACCTCGGAATTGGACGGGATGGTGCAGGAAGCCGAGAACCAGGTCGCCGCCCTCCAGTCGCAGATAAAGGCTCTGGAGGATGAGAACGCCGCCCTGTTGAAGAAAATCTCCGAATCGAGCGTGGAAGATGCCGCCGCTTACCGCCAGCAGTATAATGCGAACCAGACCCGGCTACAGGAACTGAAGAACGAATTGGCCGAGTGGCAGCAAAAACTGGCAGACTACGAAAACGCAAAATCGGAGGCTGCCGGCGACAATGCCGTGGCGACGGACGACTACTACCGCATCCCGGCCATCATGCAGGACTGCAAGACCGCCTACAACCTGACGTGGCAGGACGGCGGAGCATGGAACGGTTACACCTTCGTGCGCAAGGCCACCATGACGGACATCAACGGCGTCATCACCTTCAAGGCGACCCTTTCGATCGCGAGGAAGCCTAAATACTTCCTCGGCATCAAGATACACCGTGCCATCCTGCAGATAGCATGGGAACTGACCACGGAATACACCGACACCCATGTGGCCGATGTTCTGACGCTCGACCCGAACCTGTCGGACGCGGAAAAGGCCAAGCAAGTGAACGACCGTATCGCGGAGATAGCGAGGGAATACCCCTCCTGCAAGATTACTACCGAATATGCCAGCACGCCGCCGATGGAAGACACGCCTACGGGCGATGTGTACCACCTGCTATGGTCGAGCGACCGCCTTGAAATCGCCCGTGAGGTGGACACCCGCCTCACGAGAATCTACGCCGACCTCGTGTCGCTGGAGAAGATGATGCACTACAAGTACAGCATCATCGACCTGTTGAAGGATGTGTTGCCCGAACTGGACACGGACGAAGGACGCAGGCTCACGCTTGTGGAAGAATGCCACGAGCGGTGGGTGGAAAATGCCCGTAACCTGCGGAGCGGAAACGGCAGAAAGGAGGATGTAAGATGAGACAGAGACTGGCTTTGACTCTCCTGTTGCTGGCTCTCCTGCCGTATGTCGCCAAAGCCCAGTGGACTTTCGACATCGTATCGGTGGAAGCCTACATCAACGACCACAAGAAACAGCGCAGCCTGCTGCTGGCACGTTCCACCCTGGAATACAGCAACAAGCTGCTGCACGAGTACAGCAAGGACGCTACCGTGGAATACAAGGAGCTGAACGTGGACCTTGACCGGTACACACGCGCCTTTGATGTCATCGACGTGATGTACCAGTCACTGCGGACGGTGCTGAACGCCAAGGACACCTATACGACTGTGAGCGACCGCATCGGCGATTACAAGGAGATGCTGACCGAGTTCAACAACAAAGTGTTGAAGCGCGGAAAGGCCGAGCCGGAAGACCTGCTGATACTCACGATAAACAAGAAAGCGATAGAGGCCATCGCCCATGACGGGGAACAGCTGTACAAGTCGCTCAGCGACCTCGTGCTGTACGCCACCGGAGCGGCGGCCTGCTCGACCTCCGACCTGCTGATGGTCATGGAAGCCATCAACGGGTCTCTCGACGACATCGAGCGTCACCTGAACCGTGCCTACATGGAGACCTGGCGATACATACAGGTACGCATCGGCTACTGGAAAGAAAAGATATACCAGGCACGCAGCCGTCAGGAAATCATTGACGGGGCCTTCGGGCGCTGGCGCGGTGCCGGAAGACTGGATTATTAACGAAAAAAGGAAAAGGATATGCACATGAAACGAACAATGACACTTCTTGCGGCGGCAGTCCTGACGGCACATGCCGCCCATGCGCAGTATGTGACCTACAACCACGACTCGCCTAAGCAGAACCAGATTACCGTGATGGAAACCGGCACCGGGGCATTCACCCCGGAAATCTACTACACGCTGCTGCACAACAAGTACAAGAAGACGGCGGCGGCGAAGAACAAGCTGTCGTTCCGGACGCTGGCCGGAGTGAATCTCTACAACCAGACCGACGAGGCGGAAGCCATCGACTCTGCACTGGTCAAACGGGCCGCTGTCGAGGCATTGAACGTGGCCGACAGGCAGGTGGATCTGGCCTGGCTCGCCGAGGGCGACAAGGTGAACGGACAGATGGAACGCTTCCGGCGCAACATCGACCGCATCCTCCTGTGTGGCGGCACGCCGGACGAACGGGAACGCTGGGAAGAATATTATCAGGTGTACCAGTGCGCCATCAACGCCACCAAGGATGCCTACATGCCCAACGCCCAGCGGAAGAAAGAGTACCTGCGCATCAGCGAGGATGTGGCCCGGCAGAACGGGACGCTTGTCCTCTACCTCGCACGGAAACAGAACGCCACCGTGACGGAGGGACTGCTGAACGCAGAAGAAGCACAGCCTATCGACAAAGGAAGCATCCTGCGCGATGCCGTGGAGCGGTGGAACGAATCCCGGTTTGCCGTGCGTGGCTCGCAGACGGGTGGCGGCAGCGGAGGAAGCGACGGAGAAGAAACCGTGAACAGGAACTAAAAAAGAAACGGAAATGGCAGACGGAAATATCCTATCGAATTTCGGCATAGACCTTCTGGAAGAGGAAATAGATGATGTCATCTTTCAGACCAACGAGTTTCTGACCGACGCCACGTTTACCGGTGCACAAGGCCCGTTCTGGTGGATCCTGCAGATGTGCATGGCACTCGCCGCCCTGTTCGCCATCATCATGACGGCGGGCATGGCCTACAAGATGATGGTCAAGCACGAGCCTCTGGACATAATGAAACTGTTCAGACCGCTGGCTGTGTCGCTTGTGCTGTGCTGGTGGTATCCCCCGGCAGACACAGGCATGGCAGGCAGCGGCAGCAACTGGTGCTTCCTGGACTTCCTGTCCTACATCCCGAACTGCATCGGGTCGTACACTCACGACCTCTATCAGGCGGAAGCCGCGCAGATCAGCGACAAGTTCGAGGAAGCGCAGGAACTCATCTTCGTGCGCGACACGATGTACACCAGCCTCCAGGCGCAGGCGGACGTGGCCCATACCGGCACATCCGACCCGAACCTGATAGAGGCCACGATGGAACAGACCGGCGTGGACGAAGTGACCAGCATGGAGAAAGACGCGGCCAAGCTGTGGTTCACCTCGCTGACCTCCGGCATCGTCGTGGGCATCGACAAAATCATCATGCTCATTGCCCTTGTGGTGTTCCGTATCGGGTGGTGGGCGACGATTTACTGCCAGCAGATCCTGCTGGGGATGCTGACGATATTCGGGCCGATACAGTGGGCTTTCAGCCTGCTGCCCAAGTGGGAAGGCGCCTGGGCGAAGTGGCTCACAAGGTATCTGACGGTACACTTCTACGGGGCGATGCTCTACTTCGTGGGCTTCTACGTATTGCTCCTGTTCGACATCGTGCTGTGCATCCAGGTGGAGAACCTGACGGCGATAACGGCGAGCGAGCAGACGATGGCCGCCTACCTGCAGAACTCGTTCTTCTCTGCCGGCTACCTGATGGCGGCGAGCATCGTGGCATTGAAATGCCTGAACCTTGTGCCGGATTTGGCCGCATGGATGATACCGGAGGGAGACACCGCCTTCTCGACCCGTAACTTCGGTGAGGGCGTGGCACAACAGGCGAAGATGACAGCCACGGGCGCCATCGGAACCATGACGCGATAAGGAAACTCTGACCCATTAAGAACTATCATCAATCATAAAACAAAAAGGATATGAAAACCAAGAAAAGAATCGAGAAATGGCTGGCGGACGAGAATTTCCGCCGGTATGCCGAGAAACGGATGCAGGAAGAGATTACGGAAGTGCCGGAGAACCATACGCTTGACCGGAAGTACGAGGAACTCGACGAAGGTTTCGAGTGTGACGACCGGTACATCTCGCCCCTTGTGGAATACCTCGCCTACCGCCTGCATCTGGCAAGGCTTTGCAGGAACCCGCACAAGCGCAGACGCGGCATCTGGTGGGTGTTCGTGCATGTGTTCATGCAGGGGCATTACACCCATGTCTTCTCCGAACATTTCGGCCCGCTGCTGGACGAGCTGCAGGACTGCATCATTCCCATGCTGCATGACGAATATGTACGTAGGTTGAACAGCGAAAAAAGAGGCAGGCAATGGTCATAAAGAATCTGGAGAACAAAATCAGGCTGACAGGCATCGTCTGCACGGCTTTCCTTGTAGGATGCGTCATCATCAGCGTGTCGAGCATCTGGACGGCCCGGACGATGGTCGCGGACGCGCACAAGAAAGTCTATGTGCTGGACGGCAACGTGCCGATATTAGTCAGCCAGACCACGATGGACGAAACGCTCGATGTCGAGGCCAAGAGCCATGTCGAAATGTTCCACCATTACTTTTTCACCCTTGCGCCGGATGACAAGTACATCCGTTACACGATGGAGAAGGCCATGTACTTAGTGGACGAGACCGGACTGGCACAATATAATACGCTCAAGGAAAAAGGCTTCTACAGCAATATCCTCGGAACGAGCGCGGTGTTCTCCATCTTCTGCGACAGCATCCGCTTCGACGCTGCCAAGATGGAGTTCACCTACTACGGACGGCAGCGCATCGAACGCCGGAGCAACATCCTGATGCGCGAACTGGTCACTGCCGGACAGCTCAAGCGGGTGCCGCGCACGGAGAACAACCCGCACGGGCTACTCATCGTGAACTGGCGCACGCTACTGAACAGGGACATCGAGCAGAAGACAAAGAACAATTATTAAAGGAGGCACGACCATGAACATCAAAGGATTCAGACGCATGCTGCTCGGTGAGAAGATGCCGGACAGGAACGACCCGAAATACAAGGAACGCTACGAGCGGGAGGTGAATGCCGGGCGCAGGTTCGCCAAGGCGACCCGGATAGACAAGGCGGCCGCCAAGGTGCAGGGCTTTGCCAACGTGCACCGCACCCTGTTCCTTGTCATCGTATTTGCTTTCGTCGCCGCAGGGCTGGCATGGAACATCTACCGGCTGACCGTCGTGTACCACCGCCAGCCCGTGAAGCGGACGGCCACCGAGATGCAGGACAGCATCCTGCGGGAAAGACACCGGTCCTCCGAACTGTATGTACAACCACCAAAAGAACAATGACGATGAGCATATTAGAGAAAATCAATTTCAGGCAACCGAAGTACATGCTTCCGGCCATCCTCTACCTGCCGCTGCTCGGCGCGTCGTACTTCATCTTCGACCTGTTCCGCACCGAAAAGGCCGAAGTGCAGGACACCACGCTGCAGACCACCGAGTTCCTGAACCCGGAACTTCCGGAAGCCACCCTTAAGAACGGGGACGGCATAGGCAGCAAGTACGAGAACATGACAAAATCATGGGGTCGGATACAGGACTATACCGCCGTGGACAACATTGAAAGGGACGAACCCGATAGAAACAAGGAAGAATATGAATCGAAATACACCGATGACGACATCGCCCTGCTCGGAGAACTCGAACAGGAAAAGAGTATGGCGGAGGAAGCAGCCGACGCCAAGAAACGCGAAGAAGAAGCCCTCGCGGAACTGGAGAAAGCCCTTGCCGAAGCCAGGCTGCGCGGGCAGCAGGAAGTGACCCCGCCGGCCAAAGAGGATACGACCCAAACAGAGGCACCACCAGCAGAACCGCAGGCAGAGGGCCGCATCGACGAGGACAGCCGTGCCGTGAAAACTCCCGGTGAGAATGACAAGGCCAGCGAGGTGGTGAAGAAAGCCAAGGCATCCTCGGACTACTTCCACACGCTCGACCGCAGCAGCGAGGAGCCGAAGCTCATCCAGGCCATCATCGACGAGGACATCAAGGCCGTGGACGGCTCGCGTGTGCGGCTGCGCCTGCTGGACGATGTGGAGATAGATGGGAGCACCCTCCGAAAGGGCACCTACCTGTATGCCACGGTCAGCGGCTTTTCCTCCGGAAGGGTGAAAGGCAGCATCAGCAGCATCCTCGTGGGTGACAAGCTGGTCAAGGTCAGCCTCTCGCTGTACGACACCGATGGGCTGGAAGGGCTGTATGTGCCGGAAAGCCAGTTCCGCGAGACGAGCAAGGACGTGGCCAGCAGCGCCATGTCAGGCAACCTGAGCATGAACACCGGCGGCTATGGCAACAGCCTCGCCCAATGGGGAATGCAGGCTGTGCAGAACGCCTACCAGAAAACGAGCAACGCCATCAGCAAGGCCATCAAGAAGAACAAGGTCAAACTGAAGTACGGCACCTTCGTGTATTTAGTGAACGGAAACCAGAAACAATAGACAAGACGAAAATGGAGCAAGACAAGATATACCACATGGACTGCCTGGAAGGGATGAAGCAGATAGCCGACCGAAGCGTCGATGCCGTGATTGCGGATCTGCCTTACGGCGTGCTGAACCGGCAGAACGGGGCTGCCCGGTGGGACCAAAAAATCCCGCTTGCACCCTTATGGGAGCAGTACCTGAGAATCACCAAGCCGGACAGCCCCATCATCCTGTTCGCACAAGGCATGTTCACGGCGGAACTGGTATTGTCACAGCCCAAGCTGTGGAGATACAACCTCGTCTGGCACAAGGACAGGGTGAGCGGCCACCTGAACGCCAACCGGATGCCCATGCGCCAGCATGAGGACATCGTGGTGTTCTACCGGAAACTGCCGGTGTACCACCCGCAGATGACCCCGTGCCCGCCCGAAAAACGGAACCATGACCGCCGCAAGACGGAAGGTTTCACCAACCGCTGCTACGGTGGCATGAAGCTCGCCCCGGTGCGCATAGCCGATGACAAATACCCGACATCGGTAGTATCCGTACCCAAGGAACACTGCACGGGAGCCTTCTACCACCCCACACAGAAGCCAGTAGCCCTGATAGAATACCTGATACGGACCTACACAGACGAGGGCGACCTCGTGTTGGACAACTGCATCGGCTCCGGGACGACCGCCATCGCCGCCCTGCGGACAGGCCGGCACTACATCGGCTTCGAAATCGACAAGAGTTATTGCGAAATTGCCGAGCAGCGGATACGGGAGGAAGGCGAACAGAGGGAAAGAATGAACAACGGGAATAAACAATAAAAAAGCATAGACATGAACAGACATCGAATGACGGGCCTGTTTCTCCTTGCGGCCGGACTGTGCGCCGCATACGAGGCAAAAGCCCAGAAAACCTACGAGGAAATGGAGCTGCTCACCGTGAACGAGCAGGTGACGACCGTCATCACGGCATCGGAACCGGTACGACTGGTGGACATCTCCACCGACAAGGTGGCGGGTGACCAGCCATTGGACAACATTATCCGCCTGAAGCCCAAGGAGGCCGGGTACGAGGACGGCGAAGTGCTCGCCATCGTCACCATCGTGACGGAACGATACCGCACGCAGTACGCGCTACTCTATACTACCCGGCTGAAGGAAGCCGTGACCGACAAGGAGATACTGCCTGCGGAACGGGAAGCCTACCACAATCCCACCGTCTCCATGTCCACAGTGGAGATGACCGGACTGGCCAGACGCATCTGGAACTCCCCGGCCAAGATACGGAACGTGGCGAGCAAGGCACACCGCCTGACCATGCGGCTGAACAACATCTATGCGGCCGGCGACTACTTCTTCATCGACTTCTCGATAGAGAACAAGACCCATATCCGGTTTGACATCGATGAAATCCGTGTGAAGCTCGCTGACAAGAAGGTGTCAAAAGCAACCAATTCGCAGGTCATTGAGCTGACTCCGGCAATGGTGCTGGAACCGGGAAAATCATTCAAGCGGGGCTACCGCAATGTGATAGTCGTCAAGAAGATGACCTTCCCCAACGACAAGGTGCTGACCATCGAGATGACGGAGAAACAGATCAGCGGGCGCAACATCAGCCTACACATCGACTACGAGGACGTGCTTGCCGCCGATTCGTTTGACCAATCGCTATTGGAGGAGGAATGATGTCAATGAAGAATTAAGAGTGACGAATTAAGAATTGGAAATGATGAGTGAAGCATTGAAAAATAAGGGAAGGACAAGAAACAGACTGCTTGCCTTGGCGGTGGCCATGTTCACCTTGTCTGTAACAGCTTCGGCACAGCGGAACACCGGACGGCTCTCGCTCGGAGCCGGGCTGCTGTACCGGAACGGCATGGATCTGACCCTTGCCTACGAACATGAGACGAACTACAACAATGCCTGGGAGTTCTTCGCTAACGGCTACCTGCAATGGAAAGACTGTGAGACGTGCGGGCATATCTGCCCGGAATCGTTCTGGCGGAACTACCGCACCTACGGCTTCGGCGTGGCCTACAAGCCCTGCGTGGTACGCGGCAGGAACCACTACGGCAACCTGCGCATCGGGGCATCGGGCGGCAGTGACACGAAGAGATTCCTCGGCGGCATCCACCTCGGCTACGAACACAACTATGTGCTGCGGTCGGGATGGGTGTTCTTCTGGCAGGCGAAGGGCGATGTGATGATAAAGGGAGCCGACCTGCTGCGGGCAGGTGTCGTGCTCGGCGTGAAACTGCCGGTAAAATAACTGATGAAATGAGGGAAAATAAAAATATGAACAGATGACAATAAACAAGATACATATCATCATTGCGGTGGCGGCAGTCTTAACTCTGGCCGCCTGCGACGCACACATCGAGACTCCGGACATGACGGTACGGCCCGGACATGTCCTCTGCGACGACGGCACGGTCCTTTCCTACGAGTTGTACCAAACTTCCGGCAAGCGGGCCGTGGCCATCGTATTCGACACCGGCAAGCACGGCGACACAGAAGAGAACGGTCGTGCCGTCTATCTGTGGGACATCGCTCCCAAAGCCTTTGCGGACACTCTGGGCGTGGAGCAAGGAACATCCGCCGACACGGAAGCGTTCGACGGGAACACGAACACCTTTGCCCTATATAACACCCGGGAGACCGCCTCGCCGATGGCGGAAGCGGTATTCGACCTGTGGTGCTACGGACAGAGCGCATACATCCCCTCGGTGGCGGAGATGCGCCTGCTGTATGCGACACGGGAGGTCGTCAATCCCGTACTGGAAAAATGCGGCGGAGACATCTTGCCCACAGACAGCACAGGCGACTGCTGGTACTGGACCTCGACGGAAGTAGAGGGGCAACAGACCGCCAAAGCGTGGCTCTACTCGATAGGCAGCGGAGCCATGCAGGAGACCCCGAAGACACAGGCGCACCGGATAAGGCCCATCATTACCCTGAACAACTAAAAATAACAACAATATGGAAACATTGGATATTACTATGCTTATCGGACTGGTGCTGATGGTATCGGCACTGGTCATCCTTTACCGATGCGCACGGGGAAAATCCCGCCGCCAGCGGATGAACGAACTTGCGGATACACTTCTTTCTATCCATGATAGCTTTGAACTTCAGGTCAGGAGATTGGAAACCCTGTCGGGTGAAATAGCCTCCGACAATGAAAAATGTTCCTCCCTGCAATACCGTGCAGGGCAACTGCAGGATACCGTCGATTCGCTGGAATACAGACGGGACGAGCTTGACCGGGAGAACCTGTCCCTTGCGAGGGCCCACGACGAACTGATGCGGAGCAATACCGACCTGACGGAGAAGGCAGCCCGCCTGCGGGATGCCATAGTGCAGGACGGACAGGCCGTCGTCGAACTGGAGCAGCGCATCGACACCCTGAGAAGAATCAAGGAAGGCTTGGAGATTGCCGTGGAGAACAAACCGGCGGAAGAAATACCTTACCTCTCGCAGCCGCTATTCAGCCTGGGCATCCAGCCATCGGCGCAAAACCACCTCACCGCATACGGGTTAAGATATGTAGGCGACCTGGTGCGTCGTGACGAGCAGTACCTCATGGAAATATGGGGAATCGGTCCGGCAACCGTCGAGCGGATAAAGACCAAACTGAACGAGAACGGCGCATGTCTTGACATGGACGTTATCCGGGTGGATAACCGCTGGTATCGCAGAAAAACGGACTAAAAGACAGACAGGCTTATGGAAGAAAGCAAGGAGTTACAGGGATTTTACCGGATCTTCCGCGCGGCGGTCTATGTGTCCGTGCTGCTGGAGTTTTTTGAGTATGCCTTCGACCCCTCCGTATTCGGAGACTGGGGCGGCATTCTTGCCGACCTGCACGGGCGTATCAAGCGATGGTCGATATACAGCGACGGGCACCTCGTGTACAGCAAGCTGGCGACCGTCATGCTGATCTGCATCACCTGTATCGGCACGCGGAACAAGAAACATCTGGAGTTCAACGCCAAGCGTCAGGTCGTCCTGCCCCTGACGGCGGGCCTTGCGCTGCTCGTCCTCTCCGTATGGCTGTTCGGCCACTCGATGGGGATGCAGCTGTACACGCTGCCCGTACACATCATCCTCTATATGGCAGCCTCCCTTGCAGGCGTGATACTGGTTCATGTGGCACTTGACAATATCTCGAAATACATCAAGGACGGGCTGATGAAAGACCGCTTCAACTTCGAGAACGAGAGCTTCGAACAATGTGAGGAAAAAGTGGAGAACAACTACAGCGTGAACATTCCGATGCGCTATTACTACAAGGGCAAGTTCCGTAAGGGATGGGTGAACATCAGCAACCCTTTCAGAGGTACATGGGTGGTCGGCACGCCGGGAAGCGGAAAGACCTTCTCCATCATCGAGCCGTTCATCAGGCAACATTCCGCCAAGGGCTTCGTGATGGTCGTGTATGACTATAAGTTTCCCACTTTGGCGACCAAGCTGTACTATCATTACAGGAAGAACCAGAAGCTGGGCAAGCTGCCACAAGGCTGCAAGTTCAACATCATCAACTTCGTGGATGTGGAATACAGCCGGAGGGTGAACCCCATCCAGTCGAAGTACATCAACAACCTTGCAGCGGCAAGCGAGACGGCGGAAACCCTGCTGGAATCCCTGCAGAAAGGCAAGAAAGAGGGAGGCGGCGGCAGCGACCAGTTCTTCCAGACTTCGGCGGTGAACTTCCTCGCCGCGTGTATCTACTTCTTCGTGAACTACGAGAAAGAGGCTTACGACAAGGACGGAAACAAGCTGTATGCGGAGAAGCGGCAGGACCCGGAGACGAAATTCTGGAAGCCGACGGGCGTAGTTCGCGACCGCAAGGGCGGGGACATCGTGGAGCCCGCCTACTGGCTGGGCAAATACTCGGACATGCCCCATATCCTGTCGTTCCTGAATGAGAGCTACCAGACCATCTTCGAAGTATTGGAGACCGACAACGAGGTGGCACCGCTGCTCGGTCCGTTCCAGACCGCCTTCAAGAACAAAGCGATGGAACAGTTGGAAGGTATGATTGGAACGTTGCGTGTCTATACTTCCCGACTGGCTACCAAGGAATCGTACTGGATATTCCACAAGGACGGTGACGACTTCGACCTGAAAGTGAGCGACCCGAAGAATCCGAGCTACCTGCTCATCGCCAACGACCCGGAAATGGAGAGCATCATCGGCGCCCTGAACGCCCTTATCCTGAACCGCCTTGTAACCCGTGTGAACACCGGACAAGGCAAGAACATCCCCGTGAGCATCATCGTGGACGAGCTTCCGACCCTGTACTTCCACAAGATAGACCGCCTGATAGGAACGGCCCGAAGCAACAAGGTGAGCGTGGCATTGGGCTTTCAGGAGCTGCCGCAGCTGGAAGCCGACTACGGCAAGGTGGGCATGGAGAAAATCATCACCACCGTAGGCAACGTGGTGAGCGGTTCTGCCCGAAGCAAGGAGACCCTGGAATGGCTGAGCAACGACATCTTCGGCAAGGTGGTACAGATAAAGAAGGGCGTAACCATAGACCGCGACAAAACCTCCATCAATCTCAACGAGAACATGGACAGCCTGGTGCCCGCCTCGAAAATCTCCGACATGGCGACCGGATGGATTTGCGGCCAGACGGCGAGGGACTTCACCAAGACCAAGACCGGTGCAGGCGGCTCGATGAACATACAGGAAGCGGAGGAGTTCAAGACCACGAAATTCTTCTGCAAGACAGACTTCGACATGAGGGAGATAAAGAAAGAAGAAGCAGCGTATGTGCCGCTGCCGAAGTTCTACACCTTTCCGTCGAGGGAGGAGCGGGAGCGCATCCTGTACAAAAACTTCGTGCAGGTGGGTCAGGATGTGAAAGAGATGATAAAGGATGTGCTGAACAAACGAGGGGCAAAATGAGGCATATCCAAATGATTGTCGTGCTGCTCCTGTCCGCAGTGACGGTCGTATATGGACAGGAAAAACGCGGAACCAGAGCGTCATCCGCCGTTCTGCCCCTGTACCGGCTTCCTCCACTTGAGAGGGCCATCCTATGCACGAAATACCACGAAGGCTGGCATGGCGAGAAAAAACACTGGCCCTATGTGGGCTGGGGGCATCGGGTACTCCCCGGCGAGCGGTTTACCAGCGGCATTACCAAATCGCAGGGCGACTCCATCCTGCGGGCCGACCTGATGAAGCTGTGCCGCCTGTTCCGTCGGTTCGGGCGTGATTCGACGCTGCTTTCGTGTCTTGCCTACCAGGTGGGCCCATACCGGCTTTTAGGCAGCAAAGACCAGCCCAAAAGCAAACTCATACAAAAGCTGGAGGCCGGCGACCGGGACATCTATGAGGAATACATTTCCTTCCGGTGCTACAAAGGCAGGATAATTCCGAGCATAGAGAAAAGAAGAAAGGTGGAATACATGCTGCTTTTTGAGGAATAAAAGAGAAAGGAGAATCTTTCGGCGTATTCCGTCAGGTTCTACCTTTTTTATTTACTTAATATTTGTCATTTCGAAGATGCTCACGTTAAAAATCTCATTGTCAATACCCCCCCTCAGGATAGTATCTTTAGTTGATTTATCAACAGTAATATCATCCCGTTTTGTCTTTTTGCTATAACTGAAACTATAGGTGAGTTTTAATGCTATATTACACCCGTTTGGTTCACCGAATGTCCAGCTATCCCGATTGTAGCATCCGTAATCCATAGTTATATGTTCTTTGTAATATTTACTGAAAGGATTTCTTACCAAAGCTTCAATATCCCATGATTTATGGGTCCAGCCTACCTGCAATTCATACATCGACTTGTTTGTTACAAAATAAGGCCCCGGATATTGATTGCCTTGTATGGGGTACGGTAATTGAATTTGAATCTCCAGCCTTTCAGAAGATAAGTCACGGAGAGTCTCGCTCTAAGAATGTTTTTTGACAAGTCATAAATATCCCCACGCACCATATTGTATTCTTCAATAGCTGTAGCGCTAAATCGCAAAGTGTTGTTGAATGCTCCATAAGTCAGTGTTGCTGTCAACATATTGCCATAGAAAGTACCGTCATTGACGGTAGTATTGGTCATGAGATAGTGTTACAGCAAATCTCATTATTCTTGAATGATTTGGCATATATGGCGTCTGCAGATATACCATAATGTCTTCATCCACCATGGATGAAATGACCTTATTCTCTTCATTATACGGGCTTGAATACTTATTTTTGCCCAATGAGGCCGCTCCAGTTATTCTCAGACTTTGATTATGGGGAAGATCGACAGAATAATTTGCATAAAAAGAGGGGGACAGATTTCTTCCAGAGGAATTTTTGTTTTTTCCTGTCTGACTTTCGATAAAACCGGTATAATATGTATTTTGTATAACTTCATTTCTGAATCAGGCTGTTGCAATCCAATTAGCTACCTGAAACGCAACACCGCCCGCACGGTGGTGCAGGCGGTGTCCGACGCAACCTTTTTGTACGATTACTCGAACCAGTCCGGGTTGCTTTCCTTCAAGACTTCAATCAGCTCCTTGTCCGGCATTAGAAGATTCTGCGGCTTCGTGAAGTAGAACACCTCGTCGTAGAGGTCTTCCGCTTCCTCGCTGGCAAAACCTTCGTTTACATCCTCGAAACTGCCCGGCTGTAAGGCATCAAGCAGTTCGGTGGAACCAATCAACAATTCTTCTCCGTCGATAGAATCGACGATGCGGCAGATGTATGTCTTGCCGTCAAACTGGATTTCCTTTGTTCTCATATTGTCCTCCTTATTTTAATGGTATATACTTTCCGTGTTCATTGAGATATTCCATGATGCACTTCGCCTCCTCATGCGATGCCCTGTTGCGGTCATCGTAACGGCGGCTGTCGTCCGCCATGACCTTGATACACTCCCTGATAAGCCGGTAAAGGCTCTGCTGAAGCGTGGGGTGCATGTCTGGGATAGCCGCAGCGAATTTTCTGGGGTCGAAACTGTAGCTGTTCACCGCCATTTCCCACTCCTTTGCGAGTCTGTACTCTTTCGAATCCTGAATATTTCTGTCCATAGTTTTTGATTTTTAATAATTCTCATTACATATCCCATCAAGTTCCTTGACTATGCTTGATACACTTTCTCCTGTCAATCCTTCAATGTCATACAGCAAATCCAACAGAAAGCGATATGCCTTGTCTCCTTCCTCTGTAAATTCTCCTGTACTGTCGAATGCGTCACCGACACATCCAAGCTCTTGTAACAATTCTTCCAATGTTTTCATCTTTTTGAATTTAAGTTTTTTCTTTCCCCTCTGTTCGGCATCCTGCAACCGGAGCCGCTTCGGGTTTTACGGTGCAGGGAGAGGCCGCCGGATAAGCCATTCCCGATGTTTTTTCCTGCCAATTACTCTTGCCCCGGCAAGGAAGAATTTGCAGGAAATCCATTTCAAAACGGAGGGAACAGGCGCGGCAGCCTATATTCGCACCGAAGAAAACCCGTGCGGTGACGGCATGGAGGCTGAAACTTGGGAAGCCCAAAACGGTATAAAGGGAACGGCCTTGGGAGGCAAGGCTTTGAAAAAGGGATGGCGGCATGATGCCGCCGTTCCCTGCGCCGCACCCGGCTATAAAAGGCATGGCGGGCACACGCCAGTATGCAGGACGGATTGTTCCGCCCTGCTTCTGAACTGAATTATGAAAGTCAAGCCGCTACATCTTCGGCTTGTGGCGTTTCATCGGGTTGCGGTTCTTCCTGCTGCTCTGCTTCCTGCCTGGCCTTGTCCTGCACCATGAGGACTGCTTTCTTTTCTTCGATGCGCTGGTGGCGTTTCTCATAGACTTCATCATAACCCTTTCGGATTTCGGCAAGCGTTTCGGGCATGTGCTTCTCCGCAAATCGGAGCAAGAGGGTGGCTGCGGCATCGCTGGCCGGTGCGTCTTGGAACTCGGAAATCAAGAAGTCCCTGCGGATAACGGCTTTCGCCTTGCCATTCAGGTTTTCAATGATGCGCAACTTGTCCTTGTCGGAAAGGTAGTACACATTCTCGTCCTCAATGCCTACGGCTACGTAATGCTCCCTGCGGAGATATGAAAGGAGGAAGTAATAAATCATCTTGTCCTCGTCAGCTCCGAACTTGGTATCTGTGGCATCCACCTCTAAAATCCGCTTCTTGGTGTCCGTAACCGTCTTTTCAAGGGCGATTTCCTTATTGCGCTTGTCCTGCTTTTCCAGTTTCTCAAGCGGAGTAAGTTCTTTCTCCTTTGTCGATAATGTGCCGTTTGACGTATTCGTTGCGGAGTTCTTCACATAACCGAGAAAGAGGTCTTTGTTACCGATAAGAACATAGAGCGATATTTCCCCCTCTTCACTTCGGCGTAATATGTCCTCGCATTCAGCCTTGTAATCTTCCTGCTCCTGCTCGAAGTCCCTTTGGGCTTCTTCGTATTCTTCCGTGGTCTCGTAATCTGCCGCTTCGGGTGCTTCGGGCAGTTCGGGATAGTCCTCATGGCGGCATGATAATCTCTCCACCTCGTAGCCGAGTTCCTCAAGCCGCTTGACAGTCGTGTCGTTGCAGGTGTAAAAGATAGAATAAGCAAGCGAAGCGGTAGGATGGTCTGCCAACATCTGCATGGCCTTTTCCACAAGATAGGCTGCATTCATGTCCTCAAGGCATTTCCTGTTGGCACACTTTCCGCAACTGCCCTCACAGAACAACATCATGTTGTTGGTGTTGTGCGGGCAGGACTTGCAGAGGGTCTTGTCAAAGGAATAGCGGTCAAGGTCAGTCGTATAATCACTTTCTATGCGTTTCGCCACATCTACGGCTTTCATGCCACGCCAACTGCCGTATATGACTCCATCTTTCAGATGCCTGTCGTACACCTCACTCTGTATGTCCTCACCATATCGGCAGATTTCACTTGCCACACTGATTGTGATTTCGTCCGTTTCCAAAAGGGCTGCGATTTCGGGAATCAAAGTCGTGAATTTGAGCCGTGTGCGAATATAGTCTTCCGACTTGCCGAACTGAACAGCCAATGAATGCACATCGTGCCGTCCGCTCTCTATCAGTTTCTGATAGGCGTTTGCTTCCTCTATGGGTGTAACGTCCTTGCGCTGCAGGTTCTCCGTGACCGCCATTTCCTCGGCTACCTCGTCCGACACTTCGTATATGACTGCCGGAACGGTTTCCAGTCCTGCCATGAGCGATGCACGGTATCTGCGTTCGCCAAAGACAACCTCGAAGCGGTTTTCATTAATGGGGCGTACACCTATGGGCTGCAAGACACCCTGTTGCCGTATGCTCTCGGCAAGTTCGGCAAGGCTCGTCTCGTCAAAGGTCTTGCGAGGGTTGTAGTTACTCGGCTGAATGTCTGCCAATGCTACCGATGCGATGTTCTTCTCTACTGACTTCATGTTTGTTGCTTCCATAATTCAAAAAATTTAATTTGTTAATAACTTGTTTTTTATTTTCCCTCTTGTCGGTTCTTTTCTACCGAACCGCCTTTGGGGTTTTATGGATGCAGGTTCCGGCCGTCGGAACAGCTTCATACGGCGGCTTTTCTTGCCAAATTACTCTTTCACGGAAAGGAAGAATTTTGCAAGAAATGCACTTCAAGCCGACGGATCAAGCGCGACTGCCGACCTTTGCATCTGATAAAACCAATGGCCGGTGACAGCAGGAATGACCAGGAGAGGATAAAGGCCCGGCCGTATAGAAAAGGGAAACGGGTTTGCCGGAGATAGAAACGGTGTGGATGAACGCTATAAATGGGTATAAAAGAATGTGATATTTGACAAATACAAAAGGTAAATTTTCCACAAATCGTATAAAAGGATTGGCGGAACAGGCAGCATATCGGGCAACTCCGATATGCCACCTGAAGAAAATCACAGCGGCGACAGTTCCGCTGCGAATACTTCCGCCTCCGAATAGTCCGAGGCTATCAAAATGATACTGTCCTCTTCGATTTCCTCCGGGACATCCACCACCTGATACACACCGTCCGACAAACCGCCGTCCGGGTCATGCCAGAAAACCTTGCTTCCAGCCTTTATAAAATCGTAATTACTCATATCTCTATCATTTCGGGTCGTTCTTATTTCTGTCTGTGGTGTAAACTGAAACCGGCATACACCATACCGGCAGCGGGTCGATTTCCCTGACTGCCGGATACGGCATATACCATAGTCCAGTCCATACCGTCACAGGTGATGCCTTTGTCAGAACGGCAGGTCGTCCTTGTCGTCCTGCGGCATGTCGGCAGGGGGTACGGGTGTGCTGTCCGTTGTGGCCGCCATGTTGTCCGGGCTACCAGCCGAGTTGTCCTTCTTGCCAGTATTGATGAATGCGATGCTCTCCGCCGTAATGGAAAGCTGAATCTGGCTCTCCCCGTTTTTGTCCGTCCACAGGGAAGATGAGAGCGTGCCTTCAACAAGTACCAGCCGTCCTTTGGTGAGGTATTCAGCCAACCGGATGTGGTTCTCCTTGTTACTTCTTACCTTTACCCATGTGGTGACGTTCTGTCCCTTTGCATAATCGTCAACGGCTATGTTCATAGCCATGAATGAGCCGTGGGCTCCTGCAATCACCTGGCAGTCTTTGCCGATGCGTCCGATAGTGTGTACATGTAACATAATATAAAATGTTTTGTGGCAAGGTGGTTGGTCCTGCCGTTACCTTTTTTTATTTTCCCTCTTTTCGGTTCCTTTCTGTCTGAACCGCTGTCGGGATTTTATGCTGCAACCAAAAGCTGTCGGCAAAGCCGCACACGTCGTTTTTTCTTGCCAATTACTCTTGGCAGCCCCGGCTGTCAAGGAAGAATTTGCAAGAAATGCACTTCAAAACGTAAGGGACAGGCGCGACGGCCTATATTTGCAGCGGTAAAACCAGACCGGTGACTGCCAGAAAGCATCCGGAGAAAGCATAAAGTCGCACCGATTATAACTGTACGGACGGCCCTGCCGGGGATAAAAGCAGAGGGAAAGGATGATATAACGGGAGAAACGGCTTGGGCGGGTAGAGAATAGTGGTCTGCCGGGCAAACAGAAAGGGGACTCTTTCCGCCTTGAGATCTGCCGGAATATATGGAGGCCGGCGCAAAGCGGGATGTGTTCCCGTTTGCCCATGCCGCTGTCGGCCCGGAAAGGAAAGATACGGATAAAAGGCGGTATGTGCCAGAACAACGACAAGCAGGATGCCTCATAAAGCGGAATACCGTGTTGTTTCGGCTGACAGGCCGAAGCTCCGGCATGGAGCGGCGTGAAGCGGACTGCCGTTGCTCCGGCACAGCCTTCCGTACCTTGGATTGCAGAGCGGACTGCGGCACAGACATCCTACCTTATATAATATATGGGCGGGAGAAGCCGGATGTAAAGGGTGGAAAGCATCGGTTATAAAAGTCATGCAGCGTAGAAAGGGGGACGGCGCAGACAGCCGTTCAAGACATGACATGAAAATCCCTCTGTCCGGTCATCCTGACCTAACAGAGGGAAAAGGTTAAAATATGAATTAGGGTCAAGCGGCTTTGTCGATGTCTTCCTGACTTGAAAGCGGCGCACGCTCCGCCTCTTTCAGGCTCTCGTCTATCCGCTGCTGAAGATCCCGGCACTCCTGCTTGAGCCGTGCCAGTTCGTCCGCCTTGCTCCACCTGCGGCTGACGATTTCCTGCAAGGTGGGAAACTCGCTTTGCAGTTTCGCTATTTTCTTCCGCTGGGTGTCAATGATGCCCGGTAGCTTGTCTAATGTGGTTTTGGGATATTGCGCCGACTCGACAAACCCCAACGGCAACGCACCCGACACGCCGCAACGGTATTTCAATCCGCTTCTGCCCTCGACATAGAACGTGTTGCGGTCAAATGTCCCGGAAAAGTCGTATTCGCTGCGCACCAGCAGGTTCAGCCCCATATAGCTGCCTATGGTGGCGTATGCTTCGCTGCGGTATGTTTTCGCCATGCGGTGCAGTTCACGCCCGGTTTCTTCTGCCGTGGCTTGCGGCAGGTTCAACAGCAGGGTCGTCCGCTCTCCGGTGTAAGCCGTGATGTATTTCCTATCGGCATTGACCTGGGTGATGAACCGTTCCGCCTTTTCGATGTCCTGCCTGTTGGCAGAAATCTTGTGTTCGGCACGGATGCGTTCTTTCTTGAATATGGCGTGCTCCTTTTCCAACTGCATAATCCTGTTGTCGAGCTTGGCCTTGTTCAACAGGTCGGTATTGCCGGAAAGAATGGCCACGAACTCGGCAAAGTTCATGCCGTTGTCCTCGTCCATGCTGTCCTCGTCGATGCGGCGCACGGCAATCGTGCCGTTGTTAATCTGATTGATGAACATCTGCTTATTTTTCAGTAGGTTGAACTTGTAGGCATCCAAAGTCTTTTCCGTACCGTAGATGACTATATCCACCACATTGCCGCCCCAGAGCTTGACGGTGTTTCCCTTGCGTACCGCCCTGCCGTTGCGCTGCTCCATGTCCGCAGGCCTCCAGGGAACCTCAAGATGATGCACCGCCACCGCCCGCTGCTGGGCGTTCACACCTGTGCCGAGCATGGAAGTCGAGCCGAACAGCACACGCACCCTGCCGCTGTTCATGTCCGCAAAGAGTTTCTTTCTCGCCCTCTCGGTCTGGGCGCACTGGATAAACTGTATTTCGTCCGCCGGAATACCGAGCCGCACCAGTTTGTCCTTGATGTCGGTGTAGATGTTCCACTCATTCGTCTTGTAGGTGGAAAGGTCGCTGAATATGAACTGTGTACCCCGGTTGGCATTGGAACGTACATAATAGTCATATACCGTCCTTGCACAGACAGAAGCCTTGTTGTCCGCATCGTCATGGAACTTGTCTCCGAGCAGTCTCATGTCGAGAGCCATCTTGCGTGCCACATTGGTAGCAACGAGCATCTTCGCTTTGTCGAGGTTGTCCGGTTCGGGGATGTCAAGTCCCAAATCCTCCCATTGTCCGCTATGCGCAAAGGAGACCAGCCGCCCAATCATTTCCTCCTGCTCGATGGTCGGGGCGTATGACAGGAAACGCACATTCTTTTGCGGCACATCGAGGTTAATCATGTCGGCGGTGCGGTAGTCGGTAATCTCACGCAGGAACATCGCCAGTTCCGGCACCTTGATATAGGTACGGAAACGCTCTTTGCGCTTGATTGAGCCTGTCACGTTCAGCTCGTAATCAGCGGTTTTCTTCGTGAATATCGCCGCCCACGCATCAAAACAACTGATGGACTGCTGTCTCAACTCATGAGGACGCAGGTACTTGAACATCACATAAAGTTCGGTCAGCGCATTGACGACCACCGTGCCGGAGAGGAATGTCGCACCGAGGTCATGGCCTGTACGGTGCTGTATGTCACGGATGGCAAAAAGCAAATTCATCGCCCTTTGCGAGCCTTTGGTGTTGCCGATGCCCGCTACCCTCGTGTGCCGTGTCTGAAACATGAGGTTCTTGAACATGTGCGATTCGTCCACAAAAATATGGTCTATGCCCATCGAATGGAAATCCACGGTATCATCTTTCCGCTCATTGATTTTCATCCGCAATTCGGCGAGTTTCGCTTTTAGATTCTCCTGCCGCTTCTCCAGTCCTTTCTGCATCTGCCTGCTGCGGTAGCGCATGGTGGAGTTCTCCAATACCTCAAGGCTGCGCTCCACATCGGCAAGTTCTTCGGAGAAAATCTCCATCATGGTTATTTCCGACTGCGGTATCTTTGCGAACTGGTCGTGTGTCAGGATGATGCAGTCCCAGTTATTGTTTTTGATTTTAGCAAACACCTCTTTCCGGTTGGCAGGCGTGAAGTCTTCCTTGCCCGGATAGAGTAGTTTGGCAGACGGATAAGCCTTGCGGAACGTGTCGGCTATCTCGTGCACGTTGGCTTTCAATCCGACAATAAGCGGTTTCCTAATTAGTCCGAGACGCTTCATTTCGTAAGCCGCCACGCACATTATCATCGTCTTGCCCGTGCCCACCTCGTGCCAGCAGATACCGCCGCCATTCTGCTTAATCATCCAGATAGCATCTTTCTGCGAGGGGTAAAGCTCCTTGTAGGCGAAGTGCTCGAATGAAAGCCCCGGAAAGGTCTGCGCCGAACCGTCATAGTGCGGCCTTACAAAACAGTTGAAACGCTCGTTATAGACCCTTACCAGTTCATCCCTGACCTCCAACGGCTGCCTGTCGAGCCATTCGTTGAACCGCTCCCTAATCTCCTGTATCTTGGTGGCGGCTTCCTGTATGGCTTCCTCGTCCGGCACACGCACCTTGTCGCCGTTGCGATCAATCTCTTTCGTTATCTCCGGCACGGTATCGTGCAAGGCATGGACGAACAGGTCTTCACCGTTGTAATTCCGCACGGAATAGGTGTTGTACGCCGCCGGAGAATAGCCTTTCAGCCTCACAAGGTAGGTGTCGTTCACATCGAAATACATCACCTCGGCTTCCACGCCGAACAGCTCCGCCGCAAAATCGGCGTATATCTTTGTGTCAATCCACCGCTCGCCCATGTTGATGTCAAGCTCCTCGTAAGGTATCGTTTCGGGTATGGCTTCCTCCAACGCCCTCACGGATGCCTCCGTCCATTCCTTTTCGGTGTTGCATAAAGAGGGAATATATGAAGCCATTTCCTTGTGCTTGGCTACGACATTCCCGGCAAGAAACTTTCCTTTATGCTCCCAACATCCGGCAACGGGATTGTAGAAAATCTCCCCTTTGAGAGCTTCCATGACCTCTTCCCAATCCGTGCCTGTGGACTGCATAATGTAGCCCATATCCACCCTGCCGTAGAAATTGAGGCTGCTTGCCAATGCCTCGAACGGTGCCAGTCTTACACCTGTGTCTATCTTTTTGAAAGCCACAGGCTCACGCATGATGTCTGACTTGAAGATGTTGTCGCCGACCTGCATTTCAATGGTATAGACCTCCATGCCCAGACTGTCCTGCATGATGAAATCCCTGTTGTCGTTCTCGTGGAAATATCCCCACTTGGTGACAAAGGCATCATACAGGGTGTTCAGCCTTTCACGCAAAGCCGCCTGTTCCTTTTCTTGCTCCCTCTCTTTCGTTGAAAGTTCGAAATACGCCTCACGGAGCGGCAAGTAGTCCGCCGCCCTCTCCACATTGACCTTGCCCTCGTCCAACGGCACGAAATCCACCGCCGTTTCCTCGTAGTGGCTTGACCTGCGGAACCGGAGCGTTCCTACCTGTCCCTCGAACAGCACTATCGCCCCCTCTTTCATCCATCCGGGCATATCCCCGGTGTATGCCCTCCTGCCTTTGTCCGGCACGGCGGCAACCGCCCCACCGAAAAGCGACATCTGCACAGGCGCATCGTCCTGTCCGATGAAAAGGCTCTTGTGGAAATATCTGTCAAAGTCATATTTAACCAAAGCGGAAAGGTATTGTGCCATTGCCGTATCAGAGCCGAGCCAGTGATGTTTGCGTACATATTTGCCGTATTGGTTCTTCACGATGCGGCTGTCTGTTGTCAGCACGGTTTTCGGCATGGAAAACAGTTTGTTGGCATATTCCGTCATCGCACCGTCCGCATTTACATTTTCCTTTGTGACTTGCAGGAAATATTTCTCCCGGAGCGAGAGGGATGCCTTGTGCATGTGCTTCTGGAATATGAGCAGGTCGCTGCCCACCTCGATACCGCTCGTCTGCATGAAAAGCGTGTCGGGAAGCCTTACCGCACTGATAAGGTCAGCATGGCTGACAAGGTATTCTCGCACGAACTTGTTGCCCGGCGTGTCGGCTACGCCCCTTGAAGTGACGAAAGCCAGCAGTCCGCCCTCGTTAAGCAGTTCCATCGCCTTGACGAAAAAGTAGTTGTGTATGGTCTTGGTGGCCTGTTCGTAAATACCGCCTTTCTTCCAAAAATCCGTATCGAACACACGGAAATTGCCGAATGGAATGTTGGATGCAATGACATCGAATTTCCGATGCTCCAGCTCCTGCCTGTCTATTGCTTCAAACCCTCCTGTCATGGTGGTTGCTTCATCATGCAAAAGAGAAAGCACAAGCCCGGTAATGATGTCCTTTTCAATGGCGTAGCTGTGTGTGCCGCCCATAGCCACAGGCAGGAAACCTCCGATGCCTGCGCTCGGTTCGAGGAAGCTGCGCATCTGCAGTCCGTTCTCCCTGAATCTGGTGTGTATCTGATTTGCCACGGTGTCAATGATGAATTTCGGCGTATAGAAAGCTGTCAGCACGGAAGCCTTTATACTGTTCATCAGCAAGTCGTAATCCCCCTCGCTCCCTCCTGCAAGAGTTCTCAAAACCTCCTGCAAGCGGTTTGTCTGCTCCGCCAGTTCTTCGGGCATGGGGATTTGCGTTCCGATAGTCAGCACTTCCTTGACACCTCCAAAGCCCGAATACTGCGCCAATACCTGTTTCTCTTCTTGTGTGGCTTTCCTGTGTTGTTTGTGGACAGTCACCGCTGTTTCTATGGCGGCCACATTTGCCGCCAGTGATTTCAATCTGTTGTAACTCATAGCTTAACCTTTTATTTTTTTCCCTCTGTTCGGCCTGTTTGCGGCCGCCGGGAATTATTTTTCTGCTCCTAAAAGTCGGCAGGAACACCGGCCAAGGCTGGACGGGAAAATACGCTCGACAGCGGAGAGGAAGATTTTCCCGGCTCACCCCTGCGGCGGCTTGCCGGCATTGGCAAAGGCTGGGACTGTCGGTTACTTTTGCAGCAAAATAGTTCCCCAGGAGGTCGCACGGCTGAATGGGGCGGAAACGCCGGAATAGAAAAGGGAGGATGCCCGGCAGGTAGAAAAGGGAATGGAAAAGTATAAAGGCCATTGCCGTCGGCAGACCGGAAAAATAAAAAGCCGTACCGAGCCTTTTTGCCCGACACGGCTTAACATTGTTCCGACGGATTAGTCGATGTCGTACCCAATCATGAACTTGTCATTGATAAGCAAATAGTAATAACCGTTTCCACAATCCCGGTATTCCTTGCTGAAGCCGGCCTTCATGCCTCCCTCACCATCCGGTTCGCACCAAAGCGTACCGTCATAACCGCAAAAATCAAAACGACTGGTAGAGAAAATTTTGCCATCTTTCAATGCCTTTCTGAAAAGGGCCATGCTCGTGCTGCCGCAATACTTTTCAATTCTTGCCAGACTGATGCGCATTCCGTCAATTACTGTTCCTGTCGTAATATGGTTCTCATACAGGGACTTTTCCGGGTCGGCTACGGCAATTTTCCAGAGCCAGTTGTTGGTATGCGTGGCAAGGCGTGCGAGCCGCTGGTATTTAAGGAGTAGTTTCCTGTTCCTATCCTTTTCATTATCCTGTGAGGGGGTGTAGATTTTTTCGATGTTGTCCCAGTCTGTAAAGATGTAGCCACGCTTGCGTTTTCCCTTGGCAATGATACCGATGGCATTTTCACCACCCCGGTTGATAAACAATTTCCTACGCTCCCCGTAAATCCTGATATACAAAAACGATGGGTTCTGTTCGTTACGGAGATAGGCTTCTGCCGGATGAATATTAGTCAATTCCATTTTTATAAAGTTATTTGTTTATGATTTAATGGTCATTCGTTATTAAAAACATGGGTCAGAATTTGGGGATGTAGCCGGACTTCAATAGTTCTCCATCCCTGTAAAGTTCAATACGTCCGGGCTTGAAGCCCATCTCACCGAGTGCTATATACCGGATATAGTCCCGGTATTCCTTGCCCGAAAAGTTCTTCCCGCACAGATTGTTGAAAATCATGGGGATTGCGTGTTCGCTGCAACTTGCCAGCACCGTGCAGCCGTTCTGCCTGATTTCTTCCGTCATAATCTTTCAATTTTAATGTTCAACATCAGTTTGTTTCTTTCCCTCTGCTCGCCCTATGTGCGACCGTCGGGGTTATTTTTCTGCATCGGAAAGGCGGCAAGAAGCAACCGGACAAGGCCCGGACGGGAAAATACGCTCGACAACGGAGAGGAAGATTTTCACGCCCCAGCGGTATGCCGGCATTGGCAGGATTGTGACGGCCGGATACTTTCGCAGCAAAATAAGTCCCTGAAGGTTGCAGGGCTGAATGGGTGCAACACGTGGTAAAAGAGTATAATTAGGCAAGAAGCTTTCTCAAAAAAATATTCTAACCAAAAAATGTGTCATCAATGACAGTTTTTCCGATTAGGATTTTGCCGTGCGATTGAAAACAGTTATTTTTGTAGTCGAAAAACCGGTCATAAACTGACATAAAATTCGATTAGCATGGCACATATAGAAAGGAATAAATATTTGGATGAACTTGTTTCCCTGCGACATAACGGTATGATCAAGGTCATAACAGGTATGCGCAGATGCGGCAAGTCCTATCTTCTTTTTGAGATATTCGCTTCATGGCTTGAAAATGAGGGCATTGCTTCAGACCATATCATAAAAGTGGATCTGGAAGACTATAAGAATCGGGAAATGAGAAATCCCGATAATCTGTACGCATACATGGAAAGCCGCATTGCGGATGACGCCATGTATTATCTTCTGCTTGACGAGGTACAGATGCTCGATAAGTTTGAGGATGTCCTGAATGGCTTTTTAAGGATGCGGAATGTAGAGGTAGAGAACATACGATATGGAAAATATATAAGCATGTCCTGAATGGCTTTTTAAGGATGCGGAATGTAGATGTGTATGTAACAGGCAGTAATGCAAAGTTTCTCTCCAAGGATATAGCCACAGAGTTCAGGGGGCGTGGTTTTGAAGTAAAAATGTACCCGTTGAGTTTTAGAGAATATATGTCTGTTTATCCGGGCAGTATCCAGGCCGGCTTCAATGAATATATGCTATATGGCGGTCTTCCGCAGATATTGTCATATAATACGGAAGAACAGAAAGCGAAATTCCTGAAATCCTTGTTCGACGAGACCTATATCAAAGACATCAAAGACCGCTATGAGATACGCAAGGACGATGACCTGGAGGAACTTATCAACATCATGGCTTCCGGTATCGGAGCACTGACAAACCCGAACAAACTGGCGAACACTTTCCGGAGCGAGAAGAAGTCAAGCATCTCTTATGATACGGTCAAAGAATATATCGATTACCTGATCGATTCGTTCCTGGTTGAAAAGTCCACCCGCTATGACATCAAAGGAAAGCGATATATCAACTCCCCTTACAAATATTACTTCATGGATTTGGGATTGCGCAACGCCCGCATCAATTTCCGTCAATCAGAAAGGAGTCATCTGATGGAGAATATGGTTTACAATGAATTGCGGATACGTGGGTTCAATGTGGATGTAGGTACCGTTCCAGTTGTTGTGACTGATGAAAACGGCAGGCAGCAGCGTTCCAGCCTTGAAGTCGATTTCGTCTGCAACTTGGGAAGCAGGCGGTACTACATACAGTCGGCTTACCGAATGGAGTCTGATGAGAAGATAAAACAGGAACGGGCATCCCTACTGAAAGTGGACGATTCGTTCAAGAAAATTATTGTCATCGGTGAAGAAAGTCCTGTAACAAGAGATGAAGTAGGCATTACAACCATCAGTATTTATGATTTCCTGCTGAAGGACAATTCACTTGAATTGTAATGGAACCGAGGCTGCTCTTCCTGATACTGGTCGGCATAGCGATAGGCTTGTCCTGTCTGGCCGGGTACTGGCGGAAGAAAGCCGGGGAAGCCGCTTTTGCCGCTGCCCTGCTCGCCGATAAAGCCGAGGACCGTGACCGCCACTGCCGTCTGGCTGTGATGGCCGGGCACAGGGATGCCTGCCGTATGTTCTGCTTCGCCCATCCCGATTTTTACGAGGGCAGGCATCCGCTCAAGCCTTTCCGTTTCCGTGGCATAAGCGTGACGTTCTACGGCCATTATTATCCGTCACGCTACAAAAGGCTGCTTGACGAAGAACAGCGTGGGTTCTGCCGTACTCTCTATGCCTTCAAAGAGGGAGAGAACCACGGCATAGACTTCTTCAAGGCTTGTATGGCCGCCCTGCCGGTGGACACCACTTCCTGTCATATCATGTTCATGCCGTGCAGCAACTGGATAAAGTACGGCCAACGGTTCAAACGGCTCGACTGGTACATCACGACCAACCGTAATGAACTCACCTCCGGACTGTATGATGTCGATGTACACAGTGAACGCGAGAGCCTGCACGAGTGCAAGGGCAGCGAACGCATCCTTGAAAGAAACTACAATATTACAGGCGGCATCAAGGGAAAAAGAATCATCATCGTGGACGATGTGTTCACGAGCGGCCAGAGCCTTACCGACTACAAGGAAGAGATAGAGCGGTGCGGCGGCGAAGTGGTGGCCGCCATCTTCTACGGAAAGACCGTTACGGTTCCGCCGCTGTTCCTGATAAAGGCCCATGTATGGGGCGGACATATCATCCGCGCCATCACGCACGAGCCATAGGTCTTATGACATTTCTGCCAATGCCGCCAGGCATTTCTCCCGTGTGGTTTTGATGTAATTGAAAATCTTAGCCGGATTCACACTCTTCCCGTTGCGCCTGCAAGTGATGTGCAGATGCTCGCCGGTGCTGCGTCCCGTGTTTCCCGTAATGCCGACCGCATCCCTCGGACGGACAACATCCCCTTTGCCGACCAGTATCCGCGAGAGATGGCAGTAGCTGACGGTGAACTCACCGTGCCGCAACACCACATATTTTCCCGAAGCCCTGTCCTGTCCGACCTTGATCACCGTGCCCTTCATCATGGCCAGCACCTTGTCACCCCGCGCGTGCAGGTCTATGCCGTTGTGGAACTTCCTCTTTCCGGTAAATGGGTCCGTCCGGTACCCGTATGGCGAATTGACCTTCATTTTACGGAGCGGATAGCACACGCTCAGATAGCGTTGCACCCATTTCTCCTTTCCGGCTTCGCCTGACGATGCCGGTGCGCTTTTTTCCTCAGACAGGCATCCTTCCATAAAAGCCTTTCCCTGCCGGTTCCCCATATCGTCGTCTTTCAGCGATACAGATTCCGATACACCTGTCATCCTACCGGGCATGACCGTATTGAACTGTGCAAAAAGCGGTGTCGTGGTCATAATGACACCGGCAGCCAGCATCATCCATTTTTTTGTTTTCATGCCGCAAAGGTAACAAGGCGTATCCACCCTGTGCAAATATCCTAATCCATTTCTTATCAGAATATGATTATTTAACTGTTTAGAATATGATTTTTAAGCCGAAATCATATTCTAATCATAAAAATAGTATATTTCAACTACTTATTATTCCATATATTTGCCTGTCACAATAAATTCAATCTATCTTTGCAAAGTATGATTTAGAATTTGATTTTATAATATGAAGCAAGTACGATTTGATTTGACGGAACTGCCGTTTGGAACACTGTCCAAATTCGGGCTTACACAAGAAATGATAGAGGATCTCCCCATGTATGTCCTTGAGGACATTTGCCAAGGAAAGCATTCGCCTGTGCTTCCTGTCCGGGTGACCGGTGAGAACGGTGAGACTTTTGAAAGCCGCACACGCATCGCCTTTATCCGCAGGGACGACGGTCAGGCGGACGTGGTATTCTATCCGGTGCTGAAATCCTCCCCGCTGGAGAAATACAGCGAGGCGCAGCAGAAACAGCTACTCGACGGCAAGGCTGTCATCGTGGATGTAGAGACCCCTGACGGACGCCACAGCAAGGCATTCGTGCAGATAGACCCGGAGACGAAGCAGGTGCTTTCCGTGCCTACCCCCATCATCGGGCGCAATCTGCAGGTGGCCGCAGAGGAACTTCACCTCGGCACGGCAGAGGTCAACAGCCTGCAACACGGAGAACCGCTGACCATTGTCGTGGATGACGAGCCTGTCACCGTGGGCATCGACCTCAATACAAGGACGGGTATCCGCTTCTGCCACGGCGATGGAGAGAAATGGCGCGAGCAGACCAGACGGGAATGGGATAAATACACCTTCGGCTGCTACGGGTGCTGGGTCATGGACGATGACGGCAACCTCAATTATGTCTCCGAAGATGACTATACTGAAGAAATGTGGAACGAACAGAAGAAAAGCGCCGAGCGCAACCGTGCCGCAGCCCTTCACAAATAACCCTTATAACCGTCACGACCATGCACAAAGAACAGTATTATCCGGAGGACATCCTTATAGAGAAGCTGGAGAGCGGCGAATACGGCTGGCTCGATTTTGTCAATCACCACTCGGCCGAATGGCAGGAGGAGTATCTTCTTTACTGCAAGGAAAACGATTTCTTAGTCGGAGACCCGTCGGCGGAAGAGTTTGTCCATTTCAAGGACAGGGAACTTGAATATGCCCTCGAAAACGGAGACGCTTAATCTATCACAGACAATCCAAATCATCAGACAATGGCGATACGAAAGAATACCAACCCACGGGCGATGGATCTGCAGCCGGAGATGCGCGACATCCTGATGCGCAACGGTATGCAGGCCCATATCGTGCCTGACGGCGCAGGCTACAGCCTGGTCGTGCAGGGGCATGACTCGCCTTTGCTTGCCTATCCCATCACGGAGCGGCAGATGCTGGCACTGACCGACTGGGGTACGAATACGGCCAACAAGAAAGCCTACAATGTGTTTACCAGCATTGTCGGCAAAGACTTTTATATGCCCAAAGATTTCGTCCACGCCCGGAACGCCAACGGCCGTGTCGCGATGGGACTTCACGGATACCGCATCGGTATCGGCGAATACGGACGCACCGGGTGGAGGGGGCTGCCACCCCCGTTCCTCGGATGGACGCCCCGCCAGCAATGGGGCTTTCACCTGCGCAGGGTCGGTGGGCAGTTGTTTTATCCCGGCCCCGTTGTCGCCGAACGCTGGGACGGACGGATGAAGCCCGGAGAGCTGCAATCCGGCGGTTACGGTTTCTATTATAAAGGTGAACAAAGAGAAATAGCGGCGCAACCTGCGGATGTCTTACAGAACCTGCAAAGCGTTATCACGCCGCTTGTCACCCGGGAACGGAGCAGCGAACCGGCCAAGCCCTACAAGGAGCTGGTCAGCTCGCCCGTGTACTTCTCCAACGAGAAATGGCAGGAGTGCCTGTTCTCGCACGGCCTTATCGTGGATGCGGAGCAGCGGACGCTGACCGTGCAGTCGGAGTCGGTTTCCGCCGATTTCGTCTATGACCTGACAGCGGAAGAGACGGCGCTGCTGACCTCCAACTCCATTGAAGAACATCCGGTAGAGAAACGCATCGAGCTTCTCAATAACATCATCGCTGCGGACTACCAGGACAAGGTGACAATGGAGACCTTGGACAGCGACCGGCGCATCAGTATCGGCCTGCATCCGGAAGTGCAGGAAGACCTGGCACGGCACCATCAGCAGGAACAAACGCTTTTTGAAGAACAACCGCAACAGGGACTTGCTGAGGAACAGATGTCCGAAGGAGCCGTGATTGACGGCAGGGACCTCTACTATCTCAACGAGAACCGGGGCTGGTATAAGGAAGGACGTCATGGGCGCGAAGTGGAAGTAAGCGAGATAGCCGTCCATCCGGCAGAGGCTGAGGGCAAGTACAGGATGACCGCCGTCATCGACGGGCAGGTCGTCAGCCACGAAATCAGTCAGAAGGACTATGACAAATTCCTGGCGGTCGATGACTACCACCGCATGAAGCTCTTTTCGAAGATATTCAGCGAAGTGGACATGAAGATGCGCCCCGAAGCCCGGAAAGACCTCGGTGTGAAGATATTCGCCGCCCTGACAGCCGGAGCCGTCGTCACGACCGGTGTCGTACACGGGATAAAGCACAGTCATCATGTGCCGGAGTTCTACGGCGAACGGTTCGGCGGTCCGCCCAGACCTTATTTCAAACCGGGTGTGGACACGCCGAGGGATGTGGCGATACGCAATTTCGAGGCCGAGATGAACCGGGAGATAAGTGACTTGCGTATGGGGAGGTAGGCTTATGAACGGGAACGAACTGACATACGACGACTTTCTGCGGCGCCTGACCATACAGGACGTGCTCATTGACGCGGGCTACCGGCTGAACAGGCGGGACGGCCTGCGTTATCCGTCATACGTCCGGACAGACAGCGACGGCAGGCGTGTGCGCGGTGACAAATTCATCGTCACGGCCAACGGCCAGTGCTGCTTCCAGCCACCCCAGCAAAAGTTGTACAACATTATCTCCTTCATCAAGGAACATCCGCAGTTCTTTGCGGAATACCGGGCAGGCATATCCGGTGACAGGCTGGTGAACCTTGTTTGCAACCGCCTGCTGAACCAGCCCATCCCCGAGAGGGAGACACGCATCATACAGCCCAGACGGGACATCAGACCCTTTAACATAGACGACTACGACATACACAAGTTCAACCCCCAGGACAGGGAGACACAGAAGAGATTCTACTTTTTCTTCAAACACAGGGGCATAGACCTGTACACCCAATACGCCTTTCATAAAGATTTCTGTCTGGCCACGCGGAAAAGGCCGGACGGGTCGTCCTATACCAACCTTGCATTCCCGCTCCGCCTGCCCAAAGAGCCGGAAAAGGTCGTGGGATTCGAGGAACGGGGCCGGGCAAGGATGGACGGCAGCGGCAGCTACAAAGGCAAGGCCGAAGGAAGCAATTCGAGCGAGGGACTGTGGATTGGCAGTCCTGCCGGGACAGCCCTGGGTGATGCCACCCACATTTACTGGTTCGAGAGCGGCTATGATGCCATGTCCTACTACCAGCTATACCAGAAAGAGAACAAGGATTTGAGAAAAGCCGTGTTCGTCTCCACCGGTGGAACTCCTACCGTGGAGCAGATGCGTGGGGTAATCTCCCGTACCCGTTCCGCCCGGCAGCATATCTGTTTCGACACCGATACGGCAGGCCGGGAGTTCGCCGACAATCTCAAGAAAGAGATACACCGGATAGTCAAGTCTGGCATCGAGTCCACGCCTGAGCGAAAAGCCTATCTCGAGACCATACCTGCCGGAGGCGGCATTGACGGAGGCAATGCCGATCTGTTGCCCGATGCCCTGCGGTCATGTTACGGGAAATACGAAGCCGCATGGGAAGAGGTCATGTCCATGCGCTCAAGCGGGCTGTGCCATCCGGATGACATCAAGGAACAGGAAAGCCTGATGAACAGACAATACAGGGATTTCCGGAATGGGCTGCGGGATTTTCTCGGTCTGGACGAAAAGGATGACACCCGGTTCGTGCGGGAAGAGCCGAAAGCTCCCTGCAAGGACTGGAATGACGAGCTACTGGCAGGCATAAGACAGGAAACATCCGCCCGAGAGAACCGTCCCAGAGAAGAAGATACGGAACAGGAACGAAAAACAGGCTTCCACCGATGAGAACGACACCATCCATATCACAGCCGGAAAGTCTCGTATTGAGACCACACAAGATGCAATTCGTCATCGACGAGCTGCCGACCCTTGCCGTGTGCTGTGCCGGAGGCATCTACGGAGGCTTGGAGGACATGCCCTTTCCCATTGCGGACGTTGCCGTCTTCCTCTGCCTGTTGCTTGTCCTGCTGTACCGCTTCCTCTGCCTGTGCAGGATACGCTACCGCATCGGCAGCGAGCAGCTTGTCTGCGAACGAGGGCTGCTTGTCCGCAAGGTGGACTATATGGAGCTCTACCGTGTCGTGGACTTCCAGGAGCACCAGAGCCTGATGCAGCAGCTCTGCGGACTGAAGACGGTGCGCATTTTCTCTACGGACCGGAACACGCCCCGGCTCGACCTTACAGGCATGAGACGGAAGGACGACATCGTGCCGCTCATCCGGGGACGGGTGGAATACAACAAACGAAAAAAGGGAATATATGAAATCACGAACCATTAGCATCATCCTTGCCGCCGTGCTCGCCCTTTTCCTGCCACATATCGCGCAGGCGCAGATAGCAGCCTCCAACCCGTTGGAATGGGTGGCTCTTGCCGAAGGGAACGAGCTGATAAACGGCCAGATTGACAAACAGATAAAGGGACAGACCCAGACGGCTGCGCTGCAGAACAGCATCGCTGCGGAGTTCAACCGGATACACCAGTGGGAGAAGGAATACAACAGCTACCTCAAGACGGCCAGCGGCTACGCTTCGTCACTGAAAGCCTGCACGCACCTGTACAACGACGGCGTGAGGATATTCCTCACCCTCGGCAAACTGGGCAAGGCCATCAAAAACAACCCGCAGGGCATCATCGCCAGCATGAGCATGAACAACCTCTATATCGAGACGGCCACGGAACTGGTCACCGTGTTCACGCTGCTGAACGATGCCGTGGCGAAAGGCGGCACGGAAAACATGCTGACAGGCGCCGAACGCAGCAAGACCTTGTGGGCATTGAACGAGAAACTGTCGGCTTTCAGCCGGAAACTGCACCTGCTCTACCTGAGCATACGGTACTATACGCTGAACGACGTGTGGAACAACGTGACGGCCGGGATGTTGGACCGAGATAATGGAGAGGTGGCACGGCTGGCCATGAACCGGTGGCGCAGGGCCGCCGCACTCGTGCATTAAAAAGGATGAAAAGATGAACAAGCTGACGATGACATTGACCTGCATTCTGCTGCTGTGCGCCGCTTCCCTGAAAGTCCGGGCGCAGAACGACCCGGTGCTGGCAGGCATGATCCTGCTCTATACCGACAAGGCACAAAAAGAGCTGAAAAGCCAGGAGAAGGTGATGCTGCTGCAGACTACCGGCCACATTTGGACAAAGGAGGAGATAGAGGGTACCACCGACCTGCAGCGGGAGTTCAACGATTATCTGGACTCGTTCCGCTCGATAGTCTGCTATGCCGCCCAGACCTACGGCTTCTATCATGAGATAAGCCGGCTGACGGACAACTTAGGCGACTTCTCGCAGCAGCTTGCGAGGCATCCGGCCAACGCCCTTGCCGTCGCCCTATCGACGCGTAGGAACAAGATATACAGGGAACTGATACTCGGCAGCGTGGAAATCGTGAACGACATCCGTACCGCCTGCTTGTCGGACAACAAGATGACGGAGAAAGAACGGATGGAAGTCGTGTTCGGCATCCGTCCGAAACTCAAATTGATGAACAAGAAACTGCAACGCCTGACCATAGCGGTGAAATACACCACGATGGGCGACATCTGGATAGAGATAGACGGCGGCTCGGTCCCCGTGGCGGACAAGCGCGACATCGTGGAAGCCGCCCAACGCAGATGGAGGCAGAACGGAAGGAAAGTAAGACCTTAAATATATAGAACAGATATGGGATTCTGGGACGCATTATTGAAAGCAGGCGGCAAGGCCGCCAAGAACATGGGCAAGGCCGCCGCAGCCACCGGGAGGAGTGCGGGACAAGCCGTGTTGCATCCCTCGCAGACCCTGCGCGGAGCGGGTCAGGCGATGAAGACCGCCGCCATAGGCAGTGCGGCCGGTTATGTGGCGTGGGAAAAGCTGACCACGGACAAAAGCGTGGCGAGGATTGTGGGCGATACCGTCATCGGCGAATCGGCCACGAATGCCCTTGCCGGTACGACGGAGGATATACAAGAACTGAAAGGAAAGGCCGGAGAAGCAGCCGAGGCGGTGGGCGGTGCGGCGGCAAGCATCAGCTCCAGCCTGAATGGAGTGTCGAACTTCATAGGCCAGGCCACCGGAGGCGGACTTGGGAACATGATCGGCGGTTTTTTCAGCAACCTCGGACGCGGTAACGTGTCCGGGCTGAGCATAGCGGGACTTATCGCCGCCGCCTTCCTGGTCTTCGGGCGCACCGGCTGGCTCGGCAAGATAGCTGGGCTGTTCCTGGGCATGATGCTCATCGGCAACAATGCCGGGCTTGTCCGCACGGAAGTTCCGGAGAGCGCACAGAGAAATTCCGCACAGGGCCTTTCCACAGAAGAGGGACAGGCGCAAGGCGGAGGCATGAGAAGATAGGACATCAAACAAATAAGAAAATGAAATATACCGAAGAAATGATACTGCACTCCGACAGCGGCTACTGCATGCCGTTCGCAGAACCTGACGGCAGGGATGTGAGCCTGTCGCTCGGCTACGGCGAGCAGAACCATCCGGAGAGCGGCGAGAGATTTTTCCACCACGGCATCGACTTCGGCGTGCGGCGTTACCTGTTGTCCGCCGTGGCCAGCGGTGTCGTGTCGGGTGTAGGCAACGACCCCACACACGGCATCTGCCAGACCATCCGCTACGGACAATATGAAGTGACATACGGACACCTGTCCAATGTGTTCGCCCAGTTCGGCAGGCAAGTGAAAGCCGGGCAGACGGTAGCGATGAGCGGCGACCTGTTGCATGTCGGGGTCAAGTTCAAAGGCGAGGAAATGGATCCGCTGGAGTTCCTCGCCATGCTGTACGGCAACATCAAGGCCATGCAGGAAGCGGGCGGCGACAGTGCTGGCGGCTTCTACGATGGTGCACCCGAAACCGACTATGAACGGGACAGGGAGGAAATAGAACGGCTGATGTTCCGTTTCCTGCCGCTCTACATGGATGACCTTCGGCTGGGAAGATACACGGTACCGGAACATATGGAGCAGTCGCTTCGCAACATCTTCACGACCGGTGCGATGAAAGCATATTTTTATGAGCGGATGCCGAGCATGGCAAACCCACTCGGTCTGGGACAGAAAGCGTTGCCTCTGGTGTGCAAGGTACAGAACCTGCTGATAACGGACTTCCTGAACTACCTCGCCCTGCGGCATGAGGTGTACCTTTCGACAATGGGCGGCGGGAACTTAAAAAAAAACTTCATGAAGAAGCAGTAGCCTCCTGCGGCATCATCGATCCGCTGGCGGAACTGGACATCGACATCCAGAGTTTCGACATACCGAGGATTGTCACCGTCTATCCCGACCGTGCCGGCATCCGGTGGTGGACCAAAGCCTGGTTCAACAACCGGGAGGAAGGCGAGGCCTCGGTGGAAATCGAGCGGACACAGGCCGTGGACTTCATCCACGACCGCATCGGAAAGGACGCATGGCTCGAAGCGTTCTTCCCCAAGCAGATGGAGGTGTACCGCAACGCCATCGAACAGACAAAGGAACAGTTACTGAAACAGGTGAATTTGATATGATATGACAACATAATGGAAGGAATAAAACATAGCAGACTGTTTGCGGAGACGGAATCCCTCATGGACAACTATTTCGTCTGCCACATAGTTCCCGTCATGAAACAGACGCAGGCGTACCTGAACGAGAAACAGGGCGAGGAGATGAAGGAATACTCCACCTCCATCGGCGGCATACTCAGCATGATGGCGACGGCGGGTCAGCCGCTCGGCGACCCTTACCAGACCCTCAAGGTCACGGGAGAATGGAACTCGAAAACCACCGAGGACTACATCGCGATGTGCCGGGAGAAAATCGTCTCGTCCGACGAGATGCAGCATGACCTTGCCTGTATCGCCGGACAATGGCGTCATGCCGTCGTGCAGGAAATCGGCAGGGAGCGGTACGACGAACTGTCGAAGGAACTGGGCTGTGACCTTGCCTATGCTTATGTGGACTACCGCGTGGAGCAGCTGATGATAGACAGGCTGGTCAAGGAACGGATGCCCAAATCGTCCGCAGAATACATCATCCGCAAGGCGGCGGAGTCGAGCCTGCTGGGACTGCCGCAGGTGTTGGGTCGATCGCCGCTTGCCGAAGAGATAGAAGCCCGAGGAGAGGCAGCCTACCGTCCGGGCAAGGTAGAGAAAGGTGCAGCCTGGGCATTGGGGGCTACTGCGGATACCGTCATGCTGGGCGGCGCGGGGTCGTGGGCGACATTCGCCAAGTTCATCGGGGCGGACGCCGCCGTCTCCACCGTCGTCGGGTATCTCGAAAAGGACAAGCCGGAAGGCCCCACAGTGGAAGCGTGCATCAGCAAGGGCGTGTTCGGCATCGACGGCAATGTCTTCGACACTTTCCGGAAGGAAGCCGCCGCCATCCCTCCCAAAGAAAACGTCAGCTTTGCCGAAGCGAATAATGTACTGCACAAGAAAATACCCGTGTGCGAGTTCGACTTCACGGAATGGATGCAGGTGGGAAACACGCAATGGTGGCCCGATTTCGGGGCGTCCGTCCATGACCGGGAAGAAAAATACAAGGACGTGCCGCTGATTGTGGCCCCCGGCCAGGAAGAAGCCTACCTGCGGGAACTGGAAAAGCAGAAAGCGGAGGACAAAAACGGGCAGGCTGTAGTGCAAGAGGAGCAGAGGGAAGAAAACAGGACAGAATCACAAACCCAAATTCACGGCGACGAAGAAACTGCGACTGTCGGGCAGGAGAATCCATCTGCATCAGCCATCCAAAGCAACGAAAACGGCTGGAACGGGCTGTTACGGTCAGTGGGACTGGACGGGCTGGGTGAAATCACCGGCAACCTCGGTTACATCATGGCCATGCTTCCGGACATCCTGTTGGGAGCATTCACGGGAAAGACACAATCCTTGCGACTGAAAGACAACCTGCTGCCGATGGCAAGCATCGTGGCGGGCCTGTTTGTCCGTAATCCGCTGTTGAAGATGCTCCTTATCGGCCTGGGCGGGGCAAACCTGCTGAACAAAGCCGGACATGAGGCATTGGAACGCAAGCAGTCGGAAGGGCTGAGCGCCGGAAACAGGGAAACCGAATACAAGCGTTATCCTGACGAGCCGCTCAATCCCCGCATCGTCAATCCGGTGCTGCAAGGCTGTACGCTGGTGGCCACGATAGACCATGTGCCGTGCACCGTCCAGCTCAGTCCGGTGGTGGCCGATGCCTACAGGAAAGGTGCCCTGCCGCTGAACACGCTGGCCAACGCCGTGCTTGCCCAAAGTGACCGGATGAATCAGATGGCTTCCCAGAATTACGACAACAACCGTCCTGAAACCATCGTTCGGACGCGGGGCATCCAATAACCGACCATTAAAACAGCATACGGAGTATGAAAGAAAAATCACCCATAGAGAAAAATGCAGAGAGGAAGCAGATAGACTTGCTTTCCGAAGCCTTGAACGGAGCCTCGAACGCAAACGGGTATTGGCTGAACGCATCCGGCAAAGGCTATCCCAAGTTCCATCCGCGCGGCGTGTCCGTCAGTCCGTTCAATGCCCTTTTCATGGCTTTGCACTCGGACAAGAACGGCTGCGGGTCAAATCTTTTCATTCACTATAATGAAGCCAAAGCGATGGGTATGTCCGTCCGGGAGCATGAGCGGGGCGTGCCTTTCCTTTTCTACAACTGGAACAGATATGTCAACCGGAACAATCCGGAAGAGATCATCAGCCGCACAGCCTATCTCGGACTGGACGAACAGGACAGGAAACATTACAAGGGCGTGCATAACCGGGAAGTGCGCACCCTCTTCAACATAGACCAGACCACCCTGCAGGATGTGGACAGACCATCCTATGAAGCCGCACTGAGGCAATACGGCGGTGTGGCGGAAAGGGGCTATACGGAAGTGGACAACCGGAAGCTGCATATCCGCTTCAATGATTTTCTGCTGAAGATGAAAGACAGCCTTGTCCCCGTCCGTTACGACGGCAGCGGAATGCCCCATTACGAAACGGACAAGGATGCCGTCTATATGCCCCGGCAGCGGAATTTCGAACACTATCACGATTATATACAGGAAACCCTTCGGCAGATTGTCAGCGCCACCGGTCACCAGCAGCGTCTGGCACGTGAAGGCATGGTGATGAAAAACGGCATGGCACCCTCGGAGGACGCATTGAAACAGGAACGGCTGATTGTGGAAGTGGCTTCGGGCATCAAGATGCTGGAACTCGGCCTGCCGGCAAGACTGTCGGAAGAGAGTCTGAAGACGGTGGAATACTGGAACAGGGAACTTCAGGAGAATCCGCTCATGATGGCAGCCATCGAAAGCGACGTGAATAACGCCCTTGAAGTGATGCGCAAGGCGGAACGCGGCGAGAAGATTGAATACGCCACCATCCGCAACCGGAGACAGACATCAGACATGAGGGCGGAACTTCCGAAACACCATGCCATAGCGGACGAGATAGCCCGCCATCCGGACAAGGACAAGAAAACCATCATTGTGGTCAGGGACAAAGCCGCGAAAACGGCGGATGTGGTTCTGCCGGCCGGTGCTTCGACGGAAGTGGACAATGAGGTGCCGGGAATGAACAAGAGCCGCATCGAAAGAGCCTTGCGTAAAGAGGGCTTCGAGCAGATAAAATTCTTCAATCCGGACGGGGCATTGGGATTCAGGCCCGACGACAGCTATTTCTCCGGCAAGGAGGTATCCCTGGCCCGGCTGAAAAACTGGGAGATGCAGGAACTCTCCACGCTGGATGTGGCTCCTGCGGTGAAGCGGGCCAGTGAGGTCAGCTTCGACCAGGTACAGATGATACAGGACGACAAGAACCGCTGGGCGCTCTACATCAAGCCGGAAAACGGGAGCGGCTACAGCGTCTATCCGGACAAAGAGGACGTGAACCGTTTTTTCTCCACCCTCAAACAGGCGATGAATAACATTGACAAAGTGCGCATGGAACTGGCACACAAGTATTACGCCCTTGCGGAAACAAAACCCGACCTGAAGGTTGACCTGTTCAGCTGCGGGGAGAAGGACATAGACATGAGCCGGATCCAGCGTGTCAGTGTGTTCAAGACGAAGCAGGCCGGCATCCTGTGCGCGGCGACCATCGACGGACGGAGACCGGAACCGAGAAGCGTCACGCAACAGCAATGGCAGCGGATGTGGCTTGCCGAGGACAGGGACGATTACAAGCTGAACCTGGCGGCCGCTCTCTTTGCCGATGTGCTGCGCAAAGGACAGGCACGGGACAATTCCGTGGAAACAGCGGCATCAGCCGAAAGGCAGCCGGAACAGAGTGAACAGGAAGAACAGAAAACAGGAATGAAACGATGAAGATTTATAAGAAATGAGCAAAAATCAAGAATACGCAGAGAAGTATGCCGGATATGCGATGGAACAGATGCGGCGGTACGGCATTCCCGCCTCCGTGACACTGGCGCAGGGCATACTGGAAAGCAGCAACGGCCAAAGCCAGCTGGCACGGAATGAGAACAACCACTTCGGCATCAAGGCCACGCCGTCATGGATTGACGAAGGCGGACGGTACGCCCTGTATTCGGACGACCGTCCGAACGAAAAGTTCTGCAGCTATGACTCCGTGGGCGACTCCTACGAGCACCACTCCCGTTTTCTGAAGGAAAACAGCCGCTATGCCGCCTGCTTCAATCTGTCGCCAGATGACTACAAGGGGTGGACGGAAGGCATCGCACAGGCCGGGTATGCCACGGGAAGCGATTATGCCGGCAAATTGCAGAAAATCATCGAACAGAACGGGCTGCAGGAATATGACCGGCAGGTCATGCAGGAGATGAAGGAACAGGGACGGTGTTTCGGACTGGAAGAAAATCCTTTGGGTGAAACGGAAAATGCGGCTTACTCATTCCCTGTCAAAAGGAAGGATTTCCTTTTCGTCACCACCCCGTTCGGTGTGGAGAGCCGATCCTCCGACAGCGGAGAGAAAGTACACAAGGGAATGGATATCCGGTGCAATGATGACAGCGTACTCGCTACTGAAAACGGAGGCAAGGTCATCTCGGTAAAAGGCAGCGGTGCCGGGCAGTCCGTAACCGTGGAATACAGCCGGAAGGACGGCAGCAAGGTGCAATGCTCCTATATGCACCTCGGCGAAGTATCCGTCAAGGTCGGTGACACGGTCAAGGCGGGACAACAGCTCGGAAAGACGGGCGGAGAGCATCTGCATTTCTCTGTCAGAAACATCTATGCGGACGGTACGCAGCGGGACATCGACCCGGCGGCGTATCTGGCGGAAATCGCACAGAAAGGCGGTATCCGGCAACAGGTGCTGCATAACGGCAGTGACCTGCTTGCAAGATACAAGAGTCCGGATAGTGTCAGGGACGGCAGACCGCTCACCACCGAAGGATGGATGAAAAAACTGCTCTCGTCCGAGGACAGCGGAGTGGGACTGTCCGGATGCAGCGACCCTGTCGTGGAGATGGCCATGACCGCCTTTACCTCCCTGATGCTGCTGGCCGTACAGATTGACAACAAAGAGGAGGAACGGCAGAAGGCGGAGGTGTCCGCCGCAATGGACAGCCGGAAAATCGACCTCAAGCCCTTGTTGCCGGGCATGAAAAGCTGCACCCTGACTATCAACGAAAACGGCAAGGCGTTGCTTCATGCCGACAACGGAAGCGCCCAAATATCAAGGGAACTGTCCTCGGCCGAACTCAGCCGCCTGTCCGTCACGCTGAACAACGGTTCCCTCTCCGAAGAGACCAAGCGGATGCGCGTGACCGGACTGCTCAACACGGTCATCCTCTCCGAGACGGCATCCCGCAACTTCGAGATGGGAATGGAGCAACAGCAGGGACAGACAGAAAGCCTAAAGAGATAGAATATGAAAAGCGTGATGATGCAATTATGTGTTTATTTACTCGGATTGTCCGCCTGCGTGCTGCATACCGTCATGTACTTTATGCTGTTCGGGCGTGTGGCGGCTCTTGTCATCATCGGGATACAGGTACTGCTTGCCGCATGGATAATCTACATCCGTATCAGAGCACCCGATTAGCGGCTGATTTACCCGGTTCGACTTCAACAGGGCAGCTTCCGCCTTCCGATGGAAAATGTCACACATAAAAAATACAAGCGATGATTAAATGCAATGTCACAATATGCGGCACAATCAGCCGCGACGCCTCCGTCCGCACAGGCAAGGACGGCAAGGAGTTCGTAAGTTTTCCTCTCCAGGTCTCCATCCCCGGAAAGAACGGGAATGACGGGAACATGGAAGTCAGCGTCAGCAAAGACGGCGGGCAGGACACCGTACATGAATACCGGTACGGCTCCCGTGCCAAGGTCACGGGCACCCTTTTGCTGAAACGCAGGGGCGAGAAGCTCTATTTCAACCTGTCGGCAGATTCCGTGGATCTTTCCGATGCCGGGAACACGGATTCCGTCAAAGGGCAGATGGTCTTCCGTGGGAAGACCGGCAAGCACATAGAGGAACGCAAGGACAAGACCGGCAAGCCGTACCTGATGTTTTCCGCATTCAGTACGGAAAAGGTCAATGACGGGTTCGAGTACCAATGGGTGCGCTTCTTCTGTTTCGGCAAGGAAAGGGAGGAATGGCTGCAGCCGGGTGTCAAGGTGGACGCGAAGGGAGAAATGTCCCTCTCCCTATACGACGGCAAGCCGGACATCTCCTGCCGTGTGGAAGAACTCAACCAGTATGTGCCGGAGGCCGGCAACGATAACGATAACAGATGACGGATATGGCCGGTTACAGACGACAGAACGCGGACGGGCCGAACAGCGAGGAAAAGGCTCTCGACCTGTTCGCCGAGATGATGATTGAAAAGATAGAAAGCATCAATAAGGACTGGCGCAAGCCCTGGTTCACGGAAGGCGCATTGCAGTGGCCGCGCAACTTGTCCGGACGCGAATACAACGGCATGAACGCCTTCATGTTGATGCTGCACTGCGAGAAAGAGGGGTACAAGATACCCCGCTTCTGTACCTTCGACTGCGTGCAGCGGATGAACAAGCCGGGCAAGGACGGACAGGAACTGCCGAGGGTCTCCGTGCTGCGCGGCGAGAAATCCTTCCCGGTGATGCTTACCACTTTCACCTGCATACACAAGGAGACGAAGGAGAAAATCAAGTATGACGACTACAAGAATCTCTCCGAAGATGAGAAGAAGGAGTACAATGTCTATCCGAGGATGCAGGTTTTCAGGGTGTTCAACGTGCAGCAGACCAACCTGCGGGAAGCGCGTCCGGAATTGTGGGAAAAGCTGGAAAAGGAAAACGGCCGTCCTGAAGTCAAGGCAGGCGAACAGTTCGACTTCGAGCCGGTGGACCGGATGATAAGCGAGAACCTGTGGATCTGTCCCATACGGCCCATGCATCAGGATAGTGCGTACTATTCCATTACGAAGAATGAAATCGTAGTGCCGGAAAAGAGGCAGTTCAAGGACGGGGAAGCGTTCTACGGCACCCTGTTCCACGAGATGACCCATTCCACCGGTGCGAAAGGCGTGCTTGACCGCCTCGAACCGACAGCCTTCGGTTCAAAGGAATATGCCAGGGAGGAACTGGTGGCCGAACTCGGCAGCGCACTGGTCTCACAACGTTACGGCATGACCAAACACATCAAGGAAGACAGCTGCGCCTACCTCAAGTCCTGGCTCGACTCATTGAAAGAGTCCCCGCAGTTCATCAAGACAACCCTGATGGATGTAAAAAAGGCATCCTCTATAATCACGCAGAAGGTGGACAGGATTGCAAGGGGACTGGACGAAGACAATACGGAACGGAAAGGAAACGAGGTCTCTCCACAGGAAAAGACATTCTATGCGTCCGTGGCCTACCTCCAGTCCACAGACGACACAAGCCGGCTGGACGAACTGAGGGACAAAGGGGACTATGAGGGGCTGCTGGCCTGCGCCAAGGAATATTATGACGGGAACGGCATGGATGAACAATACACCTACCAGACTCCCTTGCAGCACAGGGGCGATGACCTGCTTGTCGAGGACAAGGACTTTGCCGTCGTGTATAACGGGAGCGTGGGCGGCACCTATGAAGTGATGCTGAAATACTCGGAACAGGAGGTACGCGACCACATCAACCGCTACGGCATTGACCGTGCCAGCGTGGATGTGAAAGAGCTTGCCAAGGATATGGTCGTTGAACAGTTTGCCAAACTGACGCATCAGAGAATGCCGGTATTTGAAATGCCGAGCGGGGATATTCTGTATGCAGCGTACAACAGGGAGAAGGATGCGCTCGATGTGGGAGGTGTGTGCAATGCGGGTCTTGCTGTGCGGCACAGCTTCCCATACGACCACAATTCGACGCTCGATGCCAACCTGCAGGCCGTGAACGAGAAGCTGAACGAACTCGACGAATACAGGGAGGAGCTACAAGAGGCTGAATATGGCGGCGGAATGCGGCGATAGGGAAAAAAGACAATGGGCTGGCGTGGATGCCAGCCCATTTATTCTACTTTTTGAGTTCCAGGATATATATTTGTTTTTCCGAATTGTCATTAAACTCACCCTCTGTAAAATCACCGAATTTATGGATAACATTAAATCCCGCTTGATGAAGATATGAATTTAACTCTTGGGGAAAGAACAGCCTCATGTCCATATTTTGGACTGAATGGAATGCACCGTCAATAAAATACTGCCACTTTATGCGATTGATTTGAGATGCACTTTCGTAATGCATGCTTTGTTTTATCAATATACTTCTTCCATCATTGGTAGTATATTCGGCCATAACATGTTGTTTCCGTCCGTTTTCTACAATATATTGGATATTAGGATTAAAGCAGTCCAATAAAAACAGACCGTTATCTTTCAAATGATTTTTTACCGTGTTCAACGCCTCAAATAAATCTTCATTTTTATACAGATGATGAATAGAATTGAATGGAATAAAAATAAGATCGAATTTTTCTCCCAAGTTTAATTCTCTTATATCGGCTTCAATGAAATCTATTTTTAGACCGGCTTGAAGCGCTTTTTCCTTTGCCCGTTCAAGCATGGATGAAGTATAATCAACTCCCTTAATGTTATAGCCATCCTTTGCTATTGGAATCGTAAGTCTTCCCGTTCCACAGCAAAGTTCAAGTATTTTGGCCTCTTTATTTTGGGGTAACCATTTTTTGTAAAACTCTAAATCAGACAGAAATTTATTCAGTCCATCATAAATATCTGCATCATAGACAAAATCTCCGACTTTATAATCTGTATTCATATCCTTTATAATTTATCTTAACAGCTTATGATTTCTACTATCACTACTTAATTACAAAGGTCGGTATAATTTATGAGATTGCATCCTTTTTAAGGGACTATATTTTGAGTATCAAGATAAAGTGCAAGAAAACTAACTATAAAAGACAGGGATATAGGGCTGACGTTGATGCCAGCCCCGTGTCTTTGTCAGCTTTGCTGAAAAAACTCCTGCCAATTCTCTTCATCAACGGTCAGTCTGCCCATTTCCCAATCATATTCCACTTCAGGCATATTGGAGTAAGGGAAATACACAGTATAGCCTATCTGACCGTAAGAGCTGTGCAAGGGTATAACACAAATCTCGTGGCCATAATATGGCTGTGGCGTACAGTATTTGCGCCAGTTGAAACGGCCTGCCGCAATATTGCAGCAAAGTAACTTCAGAGCCATTATACCTTTCCATCCTTGAAAGTCTTTCTTGCAATTTCTTTCCATAATAATCTAATGAGCCAAGTTATAATAAATTTCGGGTTCGCCTGATACATTGTAAATCCAACTGCCGCACCGAATCAGCAGTGCATTCTTTCCGTAGTACAGACTCTTCATGCCGGTAATGCTCCCGGACTTGTGGAAATTAGGGAAACGGCTGATGCCGATTCTCGCGCCGTCCCGTCTGTAAAGTGTCTTTGTCCTCATGTCAATGCTGTTTTTAATGAGCCTAAAATCCGCAAGCAATCTCAATGGCAATCTCAATTGCAGTAAAGAGCTTGAACACTATGCATCATGATAGTATGAGCGTGAATTTTGTCCGATTTGTGCATACCTTCCCCTTACCCCACAATGCGACTTGAGGCAATACGCAGATTAAAACCATAAGGAACGGACTTTATCCGAATCCAGTTTTGAAAGGTCTTGCATAAGCCCGGTTTTCAGTATAGATATTCAGCACGTATTGCCTTGCTGTCATGATCCACT
>ULWR01035973.1_pt1 | contig 42606 bp, 23 predicted proteins | sample 1960531 | NCBI WGS metagenome assembly ULWR01 (sample SAMEA4835817, study PRJEB28245) | human gut metagenome | biome: gut microbiome; material: fecal sample | place: Denmark | collected 2008
AAATAATCCAGAAACTCGTGCCGGAATGCGTATTGCGCACGGCGAAAGCGTAACATGCGCATGCCACGGCAAGTACTAAGCATAGAGTGCCTGTGATTCGTCTAATCAACGTTGCCATGATGAACCTCTCATTCATTGCGTGTCGCACGCAATCCTGTCTCATCCTAAGCGCGTGACCCCTAGACTCCCAAGCGTCGCACGCCAATGCCAACAAATCCTGCGCATTCTTGCTATTGCAATACTATGTGCATTATGCCATCCATGAACAGGGCTTTGGCATGGCTGCGGCTAGGATGGGGGAGCATGACTTCAGAAACTATTATGCTTCGGACGATGCGTCGCACGGATTTGCCTGCGCTTGAAGAGCTTGTTCGACAGGCTTGGTATGCGGATGATGAGTCGGATAATAACGGGAATGTTCCGAACGATGAGCGCGAGTTGCGTGAGTACAAGCTGCGCAAGGCGATTCGTCTGCGCAATATGCACCGACTTGCGGCAATCGACATGCATGATTTTCTTTCTCGCACCACCGAGGCTACGGTCGCTGAACGTGATGGTCGGGTGCTTGGCGTGGTATTGGGATCGTTGAGGTCCCGTGTTACCACAGCGCAGAGGATACGTCATGCTATTACGCGAAATTGCTTGGCGTTGCCCTTGTTGGCAAGCAAGGATGGTCGTCGAGGACTTGCCGATCAGATTGCGATTTTGCAGGCCGATGAAGTGTTGAAGCGAGATGCTGGCAAAAGCTATCAGGCTGAGGTAACGCTGTTCGTGGTTTCTCCGGAAGCGCGGGGCATGGGTGTCGGCCGTAAGCTGTTCAATCACATGCTTGACGTGTTTCGTGATGCTGGAATGAACGAGTATTTCCTCTTCACTGACACTACCTGCGATTACGGTTTTTATGATTACCGTGGTTTGACGCGTAAAGCGGAACGTACCATACGCAGGGATTCCTTTACTCAAGGTGGTTTGGAAGACGGTTCGCTTTCCTTCTTCCTGTACGAGGGGCGCTGCTGAACGTTTCTACCCATCACTGTGAAAGGTGAGTGATCGAATCACTGAGTTCATCGGCTATCCGATATGGAAGTCTGGTGAGGCTTTGCCGAAGTTCATGCCGCCAAGGCATACTTTGGACACTTCGATGCCAGACCAGCCTGGTGACGCGTACTTCATGTCTGTCATGATTGAATGGAGCTCCTTTGCCCGTTGCATGTATGAAATGTTGCTTTCCGCAGTACCGCTTGGTTGTGAATGAACCTAATGATAATATGTGTCTGTTGTATGGAGAAGCATGTTCGATGCTCATTAGACATTGCATTTTCGGCGAGATTCAATGAACGCGTATTACAACGAAAGGACCATTATGGAAAATCCAAGCGCATTTCCCATGGGAGAGCCGAACGACGGCTTTGCCCAGTATTTCGTAGGTCAAAGCTATCTCGCGTCGGTGCTCGACACTCCTGAATTTTCTATCCACAACGTCACCTTCGAGCCGGGATGCCGCAACAACTGGCATATACATCACGGCGGAGCCCAGGTGCTCATCGCAGTGGGTGGTCGAGGCTACTATCAGATCGAAGGTCAGGAACCCAAGGAACTCAAAGCTGGCGAAGCCGTGTGCATTCCTGCAGACACCAAGCACTGGCATGGTGCGGCTCCGGGCGAATCCTTCTCCCACCTGGCGTTCATGGTTCCGGCAGGAGACCCTGACACGATGAGCAACGAATGGCTTGAACCGGTCGATGCGCAAGCGTACGAGTCCCTTGCCTGAACAGACGGGCGCATACATGTGATTCAGCCGGGTCAAGTCAGACCCGGCTGAATCTATTCGCCACTCACATGTGAAAGGCTTATCTCATGTCTGTCCTAAGGTGGGATAGGTGGGAATCGAGAATAATGGGCTTTCTCATGACAATGAGATTCGGGGAGCTGACAAATATTGGTCAGGTGGCTGTGTCTAATGCCACCGTTTAGGATGGCATAATCCCCAGAAATAGTCATCATTCGACTCAGCTTGCTTTATAAGCATGGATGAATATGTGGAATTCTTTTTTATTCCATCGATTAAATCCATGAGAACAATAAGAGATTTCCAGACGGAGCGGTCTTCATAAGCATATGAGCCATAGCGCTCAGCTGTGGCATCAAGGACTGGGGGAGGAAGGACAATCTCCCTGTTCCAAAGACGGCAATGGTGCGAGCAAATGTTGCGTAGATACACCATGCTGTGAATGATTTGCGCAGCACGTTGACGATTTTTCCCTAGAGAAAGCGACTGATTGAGTTCGTCAACAGCTGTTGTGTTGGTATGCAATGAAATCATTTTTGAGAGAGTGTCAAAGGGCATCGCCTCGACCGCCGCCCATATGGGAATAGGCTCGTTGTTATTCCGATAATGGCGAATGCATACTTCGCTGGAACGTTCAAGCCATTTGTGAATGTTCTCAATTAGAACTTCTCTGGCTTCGGTGCCGTCAGGATATTTGATTGTTTTATATGAACTGAGATCAGTGTAGGAGTAGGCACCTTCATTTTGGGCAAGGTAGTAAGCAAAATGGGCCCGAAGCGTTTGTTCTAAGGATGATGTTCCACGAAGGATGAGTAGACGTAGCTGTTCATCCATCAAATAAGGAATCATGAAATCCTTAATGTGCGTTCCATTTCGAAAGCGATTATTGCCATGAGAAGGATCAATCTGAAAGGCTCGGAAGTAGCCGGACAATCTGTAATAGTTGCAATCAAGGAGGACGGTGCTGAATTCGGAGAATCCGGTGATATCCAAGCCGCGTTCTTCGACTAAAAGCGTCATCATTTCCTGTATTGTTTTTGGCTGCTTCGTCATGGCGTATCCTTGTGCGACTTGATAAAAAAAGAGCCCCCGGATTTGAGCATTGTTAAGAGGCTTGGAGGCTACTGTTATTAGTTACGATAGCATAGTTGGTTCGCTTGGTCGATTCGAGCGTGTCTCAAGGAATGCTCTACCGTTGTTACAGAGAAGAAGAGACCCACCGCGTTTCAGGACGTAAACGTAGCCTTGGATAGGACTGTACATTCTTTGGCGATTTGAACATGCCGCATATCATCCATCGAACGAATGAAGGAGCAGATACCATGGGCATTAAACACAGTGCGTCTTATCAGAGTGAGGAGAACATGGCCAAGAACTCGAGTGGTCGATTGGCCGATGTGCTCGTGCGCAATCTAAATGGTGAGTTCGATGAGACCGGTATGGAACTCCGCCCGGAATTCAGAAAAGCTAAGTCCTCGGAAGACGACGAAGTCACGATTCATGCGATTGAGATAGATGACTGAAAAAACCGATGGGTTGGAGATATTAAAAAGGAGAAGGCGACGCATCGGCTCCTCCTAGGTGTCGCCCGAAGGCTTCCACCGCAATTAAATTGTTAACCTAGCATGAAAACGAATGCCGCACGTCGATAGGACGGTTTTTCAATTCTCTTTTTGCAATTCGCCAGAACACGCGATGCCGTTATCGCACAGATGCTGCATAAGTTCATCCAGTGTTTTCGTTGCACCTCTATCCGTCGAAGTCATAAGAGCTAATTGTAACTTGAAGCATGCCGTAACAGTGTGGCATCTGCTGGCTCATAGTGTTGGAGGAATCTTTTCATTACAGCCATGTTTTCGGACACTACCCGATCATGACGGGATTATGACGGGATTCGGATTTTGATGACGCGATTATGACGCGATTGCGACGCGATTCGGATTACAATGACGCGATTGCAGCTTGCGTATTCCCCGATTCAATATCTCGTTGTGCGTTTTACTGCCAAGGAGTTTCATGGGAGCATCGTTGGTTTCCTTGGTGATTGAACATGCCGTACGAATGACGAAGTATGTGATCAAGATCTGAGTGCGCGCATTTGTGCGTGCAAATACGTGCAAATGCGTGCAAATGCGCGAGTGGCCTTGATTGATTCGTTGACTTGAACGCAGAATCTATCTGCTGGAAGTCCCTCGCGCTCGCGAAGAAAACATGGCTTATGGTAAATGCGCATTGTTCGCATATCATCCATCGAACAAGTAAGTGAGCAGATACCATGGGCGTTAAGCGTAGTGCGTCTTATCAGAGTAGGGAGAACATGGCTAACCCGGATTCAATGGATGGAAAGTGGAACAGGCTACACTTTGATGGGAAGACAAAGAAATACGAATGAAGAGGGTTGGCTCTATGACTTCCGATGATTCGCTGTTTGAGGAAGCGAAAAGTGACAAGGACACACGTAAGGCGGTTCAAAATCAAATTGCGGATATTAAGAATTTCGTCAAGGGCATCAATATTGATGAATTCAAAAATGGAGAATGGTTTGCGAAGTTGCTGACCTTCTCTCTTGATAAGTATGTCCAGAAGGTGAATGCTGACTATTTTAGGGGAAAATATCCCAACCTTCCTCCTGATGCAATTGTCCAAGCCCGAATAAAATTAGCGGCCAAATATGCGGGGATAGAGGGGTCTTTGACTGCAGCGGCGTATTCCACAGCTGTTATTGCGACCCTAGGATCAGCTGGTGGTGCTTCCCCTGTTACTGGGCCAGCTGGTCTTACTGCGTTCGGTGTGGATTTAGTTTATGCTTCTCAGCTGCAGCTTCGTTTGGCATATGATATTGCAGTTTTATATGGCGTTCCACTGGATTTGGACGATCCTGAAGATTTGTGGAAACTGATCAGAATAGCTTTTGCCATACAGGTTGGAGAGGATGCCGGTAATGCTGTTCTAAAAGGGGTCCCGGCTGTGGCCCGACCAGTGGTAAAAGCGATTTTTTCAGGTCCCAGACTCGTCGCAGCCAAGAGCCTTCCGGTTATCGGCAAGTATTTATTGCGGCGCAATATCATCAAAATTTCAATTCCGGTGGTGAGCATACCGCTGTCTACGGGTGTGAATTATTGGATGACGAAGGTAACGGCAAATAAAGCCCGTGAAATCATGCGCAAAGAGGCCAAGATGATTGAATCCGCAAAGCGCATGGTGAATGCTTCGGAGCATTGCTTGGATGATTATTGCTGCAAATGGTGCACAGCCGGATGAGGCTGAATATACATTGTTTCATTATCTGACTTTGATCAGTAGCGAGTCAGATGTCTCAGCTAAGACGTTAGATGAAATACGCAACACTGTAGAAGTGGATTATTCCAAAATCTGGAGCATGCTGAGTCAAATTAGTGACGCTGCTCCGATTTATCGTGCATGTACTGTTATGGCAGCGGTCGATGGCAAGATTACAAGCCAAGAGATTGATGTGCTTCGGCGTCTGGCAGATTGCTGCGGTGAGGCTTTTGATGAGCAGGAACTTCATGAAAAAGCGAAACAGTGGCGTAGATGATTCCTTTGCAGTGAAAGATGAAGTCGCGACTTATGCGATTGAGATAGGCGCCTGAAAAAGGTGGGGCTGGGAGCGGCAGCTGAATTGTCTGCTGCTCCCAGCCCCATCGCTCAAGTAGATTACTTGTAGTCTAATTGGTTAATGGACTCAAGCATTGGCTGCAAGGTTACTTATCTTGCTTGAAGAATCCGTTCCAGAGCTTTTGATCTCGTCTAATCTTGATTAAATTTTCCTCATCGATTTCTTCGATCTGCGGTATGAGTTGGGGCTTCCAATTGCATAGAGTTTTAATAATCTGCTGATTTTCGGCAGTGTTTGGAAGGATGATGCACTTGCTATTAGGATCAGTGAATTTCAGATAGTCACCTCCGACTTTTTGGAAAAATTGTTTCATGTTTTTAGCAATCTCATTTTCTGGTTGATCCTGGGCAGTCACATATTCAAGAGCATAGGCAAACATGACGATTGCCGATTTAGGCTCAAGCCCGGCATCAAAAAGGAGCAGGGTATTGACTAATCCATCGTCATATTCGGCAAGCTTCTGAAGTGTTCCTCTGTCGATGGCCTTTCCCTTTTTGATTAGGGTAGTTGATGCATTGAGGAGATTTGGCTCGTCGGCTCCTTCCGTGTAGTCGCGGAAATTGTTCATAATGGCTTCCGCGGATTTCTTTAATCGTGAATCCTTATTGCAGACGATGTAGCACGCTTCATTGGGGTGAAGATCCGCATCACCAAGATAATTAGCGAATTCCTGCGATTCCTTGATCCAAGCTTCTCGCACGGGCCATGGCAGTCCATCCAGGGCCTTGAAGGATTCTGCCGTATCGACAACGAGCCCATTCTTGAGGAGTTGGGCATATATCTCAGGGCAATGTGCAAGGTCTTGCTTATCCGGCTCGATGGATGAGATGGGGATAGGACCTTCGAGTTCGAGTTCTTGGAGAAGGTGTATTTTCCTATCGCTATTCAGAATGGTGGGTGGAAGATTGATTGTATCTTCAGCGAGTTTTTCTTTATCAAGTTTCTCGTCTGTATCGCCCTGTTCGAAAGAGTCATGTTTTTGGATCCACGTGGTCATTGAGGATTCATGTTCGGTGAGCGCGTCATGGGCGAAAGCCCACTGTAGGTTCATCGGAGTGAAATGAACTGCATCGCATTCCATGAGTGCATCGGTATAATCCTCAAAATGATCATCAAAAAGGGGAAGACGGGCAGCTGACGAACATTTATTCAACAGTGTATGGATAAGCTTTTTTGTATCTTCTTCATCGGTTTGTTGACGAATATCGTCAAGGATGTGGAGCAGGTCATCGGCGATATTCTGATTAGAAGAACAATCCAATGCATATTCATCTTTGGTCAGAAGATCAAAATATTTCTCAAGGTGCCCAAGCGCATTCGCATACACTGTTCTGCTGATATGCATAATCATGTTGAGCGCAGGAAGTCTATTGCAGACGCTATATGAACCATCCTGATTATTATCTGATTGGCTTATGGTGTCCAACGCGGTTTCAAGATTACCTCTTGAAAATACGTATAGGTTCTGTTCCACGCAGGGGTATCGTAATCCAGAACTTGAATCCTTATAACCCAGCTCGGAGAGGGAGTCTATTCTGACTTTCCCATCGTTGAGAATCTGGACTATAGGTTCAACGAGTGCCGGAGCGATATTGGAATCCCTGAAGATTGAGATGCTTCGCCAATGGTTCTGAAGAAAATCAGCTAGGTTACCGTCTACGGTGTATTGGATTTCTCTTGATAGATGATGGAACGCCACATCAAGATGCTGGCAAAGCATGTCAGTGCCTGTTGTTCCTCGTTGAGCTAGGAAGCTAAGTAACTTTTGGCTGCGGCTTGCCATCTTGTCGAGCAATGAGTTAGCTTTATCGTCAAGACGGTCCAGATATGCTGAAACGAATTCAGAGGTCTCGTTGTCCAATGGGGATAGCATCTCGATGATTTGATTAGTGTCCTGGACTACTTCAGAATCTTTATTCTGCGACAGCATGTAATGCAGCAGATCAATGTTCAGTATTCTCCGCTGGCTGAAAATCGTTTTGTCTCGATTTTTGATTCGACGGAGGACGTCTTTAGTGTCCTTGTTGTCAAGTTTGAATTGATAGTCAGGATTGTTGCCATCGATATGATGGAGAATAAAATTTAGTGCGTTCCTGGTTACTCCTTCATCTGTATATATTGTGGAATAGAGCATATAGTCCTGGCCGATCCATCCGTGTGAGATGAGTCGGTTCAGCAGAGAATTGTCTCCACCTAGTAAAGCATAAAGTTCTTGATTGTGACATGGTTTCGCCGCTTCATAGTGGGTAATAAATTCCCAGTCTCCTGACCGAAGTTTTTCGATCGTCAGTGATGTATTATTCTTCTCATCTATAAGATTTTTTTCTTTATCTTTTCGCCAGTCGGTGTCTAGTGATTTACCCATGATCCTTTTAAAAGTCTTTATTGTGGAGCTGAAATCAAATGATGGATTATCATAGTAACTATTGTGAAAAGAAATTCGAATGTTGATTCGATTGGTTTCTTTACAGCGAGAAATGTCGTCCCAGAGTTTCGGATCGTCGGCAGCATATGTATTTTGACTGTTGTTTGGAATATTTATATCAATTGATTGGCATCTATCTGCTTGCTGATTATTCAAATCGGCAAGCAGATAGATAAGGTCCGTTCGAAGCTCGCTAGCGTATTCTTCAGCGGCTCTGCCATTTGAGATTTCGTTGATTTTATATTTTAGATTTTTGTTTTTGTAATCTAATGCGGAAATATCTTCCTGTATTATCTCTCTTATTTCCTTATAGATGTGGTCAAGCCTGCTCCGGCCGTTCTGTAACTTTATGGCATCATCAAGGTAACAGTTCTTGTATATAAGGATTGCGAGCATCTTGACAGGGGACAGTCCAAGATTGGTCCTTTTCGGGTTAAGCAGCTGCTCTTTATAAACAATGAACTCATTGCGAATATTGATCCAAGTGCGTTTATCGGGAACTGCATCTGCAACGAGCTCAAGAAGATTGATCATTTGAGGGTCATTCGCATCAAGAACATCTTCCAATGTTTCCGATGCAATTTGGCATGAATTGCTTGCCGAAACAAATGGCACCACTGGAATGATGAGGTCAAAGAACTTCGCGCGAGAGAAGGAATGAGCCAGAGATTCTTTATTGCTCACCTGTTCATTAGCCGAAACATATTGATTGCTGAATATCGCATCATGAATAGCGTATACGAACTGTATAGGTGTACTGGGCTGAGGATTCTTTTCTTCTGCGAAACGAGAGAAGTGCAATCGTTGACTGATTTTCTGGATTGTCGATTCTGTGTGTCGCAGCTTTGGGTCATTATTGAGAATCTGATTTAATTCACGTAATGAATCAAAGATTTGAGCATCTTGAAAACGATCAAGATCTTCGAAAAATACAGTTCGGATTCTTGTCTTTTCAAAGATATATATGATCTCATCAAGATACTGATCGAAATAAGAGTCCGAGTTCTCCCCAAGGGTAATGCCTGCTGTTCCAACATCTATTTTGGCTAGATGGATGCGGGTGCCGAAATAATGGAATAGTGCGAACGTTGCTATTAGTAGCAGGCCAATTATGACGATTTCAGCAAGAATTTTGGTAATGCTTGTTGGGATTGGTAGCCAAGTCAAAAGTTCTTGAATGCGATTATAAGGCCATTTATGGATATCAAGAATAAACAGTAAAAGTGTTCCGCAAGCAAGGGAGGAAAGTAGCTGCTTGCCTAGTCCGATTTCATTTATCCTATGGAAATGCGATGCCGGAATCTTTCCGGGGTCTGTTCCATATAGAAGTTGCTTAATGATCTCTTTTTGAATGAGATTGGTTATGGATGAAGGTTTGGAAGATTTTGGGGGAAGTGCCCCGGGTGCTTCTTTCGAAGTGGGATCATTCTTATCCGAGACGGAATCGGTTTTCTTATCATCCTGTTCCTTAAGCTGTGCAGCCAAAGGCGCCAGCGAGATCGTTCTGGTCGTATAAGGGCGTTTTTCCTCAAGGTCTTCGACGACTTTCTCAAGAATGCTGCTTTTTCCGGAACCATAGACACCTGATAGAGCTATGTTGTGTAGCTTATTATCGTTGCCTTCTAAGGCTTTTTCCAGCCTTTGCACATATGAGGCGTGACTTGATTCGTCATACTGTGGATATAGGGGCTTAAGCTCTGGTATTTCACTTTCAGCTGCTGCATTGCTCTTCTCGGTCATGTTGTACCAGTGTAGCTATATTAAATGATTTACTCTCTTCTGTCGGTAGATTTGTTCGGCATCCGCATTTGTTGCATTAAGCTGCGATGGGGAGGTGAGGATTCGGGAAGTGATAATCGAAAGATATAGATGATTCCAAGTATCAATGCACGAAAACATGCGTGTATCTAACATTCATGCGGGAAAGCAGAAGGTTTCAACCCCTAATGACATACAATATATGCGAAAACATTGGGATTGAGAGCATATGGGGAGCACACGGCAATGAGGCATGGCGCACATTCGGAACGAGAACTGCTTTCTCCCGGCATGAGAGTTCTGATCCGCGGCCAAGAATGGCTTGTTGATAAAGTCGAACCGAACAGCCTTGGGAATCACGCCGTCTCATGTACTGGCATCTCCGCTCTGGTGCGAGATATGACGGCCACGTTCCTTGATGATTTGGACACAATTACACTTGTCGATCCGGTGAAGACGCGTTTCATTCCCGACACCTCGGCAAGAGCTGCGAAGTCGCATCTGTTCATCGAGAGTCTGTTACGTGCCACTGCGCCGACCGATGCGAGGATTCATGTCGGCAACAAGGCTGCCATGGACTCCCTGCCGTACCAGCTCGTTCCGGCGAAGAAGGCGCTCGCCCAACCGCGCCAGCGCATCCTCATCGCTGACGCCGTCGGCCTTGGCAAGACCTTGGAGGCTGGCATCCTGATGGCGGAACTCATCAAGCGCCGCAAGGGCCGCCGTATTCTCGTGGTAACGGCGAAAAGCATGATGGTTCAGTTTCAGAAGGAGATGTGGGAGCGATTCACCATCCCGCTGATTAGTCTGGACTCCTCGCGCATCCAGCAGATTCGTTCCGAGATCCCCGCGAACGCCAACCCGTTCTCCTACTACGACAAGGTGATCATCTCCATTGATACGTTGAAGAGGGACATCCAATATGGCGCGGCACTCGATGCCTCGTATTGGGACATCATCGTGATCGACGAGGCTCAGAATGTCGCCGACCGTGCCGCCAACGGTCGCAGCGCACAGCGCGCCAAGCTCGCCAAACGCCTTGCTTCCCGTTCCGATACGTTGATTATGCTGTCCGCCACGCCTCATGACGGCCGTGCCCGTAGTTTCGCTTCGTTGATGAACATGCTCGACCCAACCACTCTGCCCGATCCGGAACAGTACGACAAGCAGGATGTCGAACACCTGTACGTCCGCCGTTTCAAGAAGGACGTGATGGCCGAAGTATCGGGCAGCTTCCCGGAGCGCAAGGTGACGCAGGAGAAATGCATGGCCACCGCGGCCGAGGAAGAGGCGTTCGATTATCTGACCGATATGAAACTCGTCATGGATATGCATCAGAAGAGAAGCAATTCCTTCTTGTTCAAGACGATGCTTGAGAAGAGTCTGTTTTCATCGCCGGCAGCGTGCATCAAGACCATCGACGAGCGAGTGAAGCGGCTTGCCAAAAAAGATGCGTCCGATCAGACCGGAGACATCGACAGGCTTGAAGGGCTCAAGGCCGCTTTGGAGGGAAATCGGTCCGATGCAGTTTTCCCGATACCAGAGACTGCTACAGCTTCTGCGCAGTGCCGATTACGGTTGGCATAACGGCGAAGATGCCGATGACCGTATCGTGATCTTCACGGAACGCATCGAGACGAAGAACTATCTTAAGGAGCGTTTGCGGCAGGATCTCAAACTGCCGAAGAAGGCTATCGTCTCCATGGATGGCGGCATGAGCGATGTGGAGCAGCAGAAAATCGTCGAGGATTTCGGTACGAAGTCCTCGCCTGTACGCATTCTTGTGGCCTCCGACGTGGCCTCTGAAGGTCTGAACCTGCACTATCTGAGCCACAGACTCATCCATTTCGACACTCCATGGTCGTTGATGGTGTTCCAGCAGCGTAACGGACGCATCGACCGTTATGGGCAGCGCAAACAGCCTGATATTCGTTTCATGATGATTAACTCGCGTAATGCAAAGATTCAAGGTGACACGCATATTCTCGAGATTCTGCAGCAGAAGGAAGACCAGGCGCGTAAGGATATCGGCGATCCGTCCTTGCTCATGGGCAAATTCGACGTCGATCAGGAGGAAGATTTCACCCGCGAAGCGATTGAATCCGGCGAATCAGCGGAGAATTTCGCGGCCAGACTTTGTATTCCTGATGAGGACATCGATCATTCGGACGAACGTTCCGGAGACGTTGAGACTGTGGCGGATGACGATGTTTTCGATCCATTGAGTTTTTTCAACCTCACTACGCTGGATGGTTCCGATACTACGAGCACTGAGGAAAACGAGTCCGCAGGGGAGAGCGTGACTGGGAACGCCGACGATGGCGGCATAGTCGATTCCTCTACGCTGATGTCGGATTACGAGTATGTGGATGAGGGGCTCTCCTGCGAGGAGTTCCGGCAGTCGGCTGGTCTTAAATCGAAACGTCAGTTGCGTGATGCTCATGGATTCGCGGTGGAGTTCCAAGGGGATAGCCCGTTGCGCGCGTGGCTGCGCAGACGTGTGCCGAACACGCAGGTGTTGCGAGACAACATCGCTGAATGGAGTGATGACGCGAAATACTGCGAAGACCAAGCCAACGGTCTGCTGGCCCGTATCAACGACGAGTCATGGAGTCGGGTCCAATACCTGTGGGAATTGAATCCAATCACGGAATGGGTCGGGTTGAAGGCTTCCTCACTGCTGTACCAACGTGACGAGGCCCCGATTATTGGCGTGACCAACGGAAACCTGCATGCGGATGAGACGATTATGCTGATGAACGGCATGGTCGCCAACAGGCATGCATCCCCGGTGATCGATGAATGGTTCGGTGTACGGTATCTCGATGGCGAATGCATGGGCATACTGCCACTTGAGGAAGTGTGGCGTATCACCGGATATCGTGGGAACTTGATTCCGGGAACCACTGAACGTCGTTATGTGAATCGAGAGGATTCCGCGGCCAGCTCCGAACAGATAGATGCGGCACAACTGCTGTTGGAGGATGCGGTATCGCGCGGCAAGAGCATGCTCAGCGATTGCGGTGAACAATATCGTGCGCAGGCAGATGAAGAAGTGACTCGGCAAATGGACCGCATCGAGCATTGGTCCCATGCACGCAAGGCGCTGTTGCAATCCCAAGACAAAAACACCAGGGAAAACACAAAACAGGTTGATCGGATGCTCGAACAATATGCCGACTGGGTTCAGGACACATTGGACGCCTCCGGCGAACCAGTGATCCGCATTGCGGCCGCATTCGTAGGTAAGGAATAGAGGGGGAGACCATGGCGAAGGAACTGAACGAGACATTCCCAGGCATCGAGGCGGTCAACGACTTCTACACGCCGTACTACATGAAGGAATATTTTCCAGATGAAGTGAAGAATGCCTCCGCACCTTGGAAACAGCTTCCTCCTGAGAAACGCCCAGCGCGACTGCTGAAGGACATGCGCCAGTCGTTCACCGAAGTCATCAACAACAACGAGAACGATCTGTTTCCAGCTGAACGGGTACGGAATTTCATCGACGGCATGCTCGCCGCACTCGGCTATACGCAGGAGGGGAATCAAGACAAAGACGAGGGATTGCCCGACCGGATTTCAGGGAAGTCTGTTCCTGTCTACTATCAGGTCAATGATTCCGATGGGGCTCCGCGCTTGCAAGTTCTGGTGAGCCTGTCCGATAGTGCGGAGGCAGGTGTTCTGGAAAGCCCCATCGAAGACGGCTCTAGCAAGGACGGCACCTCCTGTGAGGAATATGCACGCATGCTGCTCGCCGATTTCGACGAGCCGGCACGGTGGATTCTTCTCATGGGGTTGCATCAGATAGCGTTGATCGACCGCCGTAAATGGAATGACAAGAAATGCATGCTGTTCGACCTGGACGAGATCTTCAGCCGCCATCAGGATCATGTGTATACGGCGATGGCTGTGCTGTTGCGTCGCGATAGTCTCTGCCCGAACAAAGGTGACAGTCTGCTTGACACGTTTGATGACACGTCTGCGAAGAACGCGGTTGAGGTGTCTGATAATCTGCGTTCCGCGTTACGTGAATGTGTGGAGATCCTTGGCAACGAGGTCATCTACGACTGGACTTGTAATAAGGGGCGAAGCATCGATGAAATCGACGCAGGCGACCTGACTGTGCAGGCGTTACGCTACATGTACCGTCTGCTGTTCCTCCTGTTCATCGAGGCGAAGCCGTCGCTCGGCTACGCGCCGATGAAATCCGACATCTACCGTACCGGCTATTCACTGGACAGCTTGCGAGATATTGCGGAACAGATGCGTGGCCGCATGGATGAGGCTGGCGATTCCACCTATCTAGCGGACACATTGCGCCGACTCGACGATCTGGTGTTCAACGGTTACCCGAAGGCGGATGAGGATTTCAAGGGGCTGGTTGGCGAGGAAGCCATCAACGCGGTGTTCATGGTTCCGCCGCTCAAGGCGCACATTTTCGATCCGGAGCGGACCGCGCTGATTGAACATGCCGCACTCCGCGACAGCGTGATGTTGCGCATCATAGACCTGATGAGCGTCACCAAGACCGGTAAGGGAGCCAAACGTAGACAGCGCATCTCTTACGCGGCCCTTGGCATCAGCCAGATGGGTGCCGTATATGAGGCATTGCTGTCCTACCGTGGTTTCATCGCCAAGGAGAAGCTCTATGAGGTCAAACGCGCCAAGGATTCCTACGACCCTTTGAAAGTCGGCTACTTCGTGCCGGAACGCGAACTCGACAACTATTCGGAGAGCGAACGCGTCCGCTACCCGGACAAAAGCCCGCATGCCGGCGAATTGCGCACCTACGAGCCCGGCACGTTCATTTACCGACTTGCAGGCCGGGAACGTGAAACATCGGCCTCCTTCTACACACCGGACAGCCTCGCACAATGCCTGGTGAAGTACGCGCTCAAGGAGATCGAGCCACGTATCCACCAAGCCACCGATATTCTGAGTCTGAAGATCTGCGAGCCGGCCATGGGTTCCGCGACCTTCCTGAACGAGACCATCAACCAGCTGGCCACCATGTATCTGAACCGCAGGGAGAAGGAGCGGGTCGCCGAGGAAGGCCAGAAGGCGGCGATTCCCGCGGAACGCAGGCAGGCGGAACTGCAGAAGGTCAAGATGTACATCGCCGACCACAACATCTACGGCATCGACCTGAACCCCGTTGCAGTGGAATTGGGAGAAGTGTCCCTATGGCTCAACACCATCTGCGAAGGATCCTTCGTACCATGGTTCGGAACCCAGCTGCAATGCGGCAATTCGCTGATTGGCGGCCGCCGCGTCGGATACTTGGAGTCTGACCTGTCCAGCAAAACCAAGAACCGCCACTGGTATGAGGTCGAACCCAAGCATATCGGGTTCAACCGGAGCTCGTCATCCGTCAAGCGCATCTACCAGTTCCTGACCGGGGACCCGGACATGTGCAAGTATGACGGCAAGACCGTCAAAAGCATCGAGTCCGAACATCTGGAAACCATCAAAGCCTGGAAGAAGGAATTCGCCAAGAAGCCTTATTCCCAGACGGAGATTGGTTTGATGAGGTCGTTGTCAAAGACCATCGACGAACTGTGGCGCGGCCAGATCAAGGCGCGCAGGCAATTGGAGAAGGCGACCCAGGACGATCTGATCATCTACGGTTTCGATGCGAACGTTTCCAAAAAGACCGCGAAAGCTTTGGAAAACCAACAGAAGCATGGGCAGGGCTCGCTCGGCATTGAAAACGAATACTTTCGTGGCAACAACCTCACCATTCGCGAGAAAGATGAGATGCTTCGCGTTTCCTACCATTCGGAAAAGGCCGAAAACGCCAGCGAGTACGCTCGCCTGAAACTCGCCATGGACTACTGGTGCTCGCTGTGGTTCTGGCCCATCGACCAAGCGGATCTGCTTCCCACAAGATCGCAGTACCTCACGGAAATGTCGCTGATTCTTACCGGCGAGATCCCGCAGGAAGAGGGATTCACGCTGATGCCGATGGATAACAATCAGCCCACGCTTATGGATGCTATGGATGACAGCCATGAGCGCGATTACATGTATGACCATGCTGTGGATCTCGATGAGCTGTGCAAAGGTGATGGGGAACCAGCGCAAAGGCTTCGACTGGTGAAGGAAATCGCCAAGAAACAGCGTTTCTTCCACTGGGAGCTCGAATTCGCCGACGTGTTCAAAGACGGCGGCTTCGACTTCATGGTTGGTAATCCGCCGTGGGTGAACGTGCAGTGGAAAGAGGCCGACGCTATCTCCGATGTAAATCCCTGCTTTGCAATACATAAGCTCACAGCTTCGGATTTGAATAGACGAATGAGCGAATTGCTAGCTAATAAACACATGCGGGAAGTGTTTCTTCAAGAGTATGAGGGTATTGCCGGATCCCTTGCGTTTTATGGTGCAATAGGTAATTACCCCCTCTTGCAGGGGCGGACTAACTTATTTCGTTGTTTTCTCCCGAATGCTTGGGATTATACGTGTCGGCATGGCGGCGTGAGCGCTTTTATACATCCTGATGTGCTTTTTGCTGATGTGAAGGCTACGCATCTTCGTGATGCGTTATATCCACGTTTGACGCAGCATTATCATTTTATCAATCGGGAGGCACTGTTCTCCATTGATAGTAAAACCGAATTTAGTCTCAATGTATACAAGAATGAAGCAACAAGTACTTTTGTTTCAATTTGGAATTTAACAAATGTGAAAGAGCTTGAGGAAATTATTCAGCAGCATCAACCATCTGAAACAAAGCGGAATAGTAAGCAAGATCGCTTCATTGAAATAGGTTTAAACGAATTAGATTCGTTTGATCGACTGTTTTCGATGGAACGTGGCACTTCAATTGGACATGCTCCTTTGGCGGTAGTGCAAAATCGACAAGCTTTGACTTTTTTGGAGAAAGTTGCTCGGAGCAAGTTTTTCCTCAAAGATTTTGGTGACGAAATAACTTTCTCAAGCATGTGGAACGAAACTATTTCACGTGAAAATGGAATTTTGAAAGATGAGGTTGCATTTTCGTCAGAAGATTTAATATACACAAGTCCGATGCTGGGTGTAGCGAATCCAATCGCGCAATCGGCAAACAGCATCTGTACATCTGCTGAGGACTACACCCCTGTAGATGTTATGGGAATTAATGAAGCATATTTTGCGCGAACGAAATATGCAAGAAAATGCTCTGAGCAACATTATCGTGAAAAGACTGCTCATATGCCGGACGGGACATTGTTCTCTGCTGTATATCGTATTTGCAATCGTGAATTTGTAAGCCTCTCCAATGAAAGAAGCCTAATTGCTGCTTGTGTTCACCCAGGCGCAGCCTGGGTGCACACCATAGCAGGCTATGGTGTGCACCCCGAGCGCTATGCGTTGCTCGCTTTTATGTGCGGCATGCAAGCATCGATTCCTTATGATTTTTATATTCGCTGCATCGGCAAGCCCCATATTAATAAGAGTTCGCTTGCTTGTTTGCCAGTCCCTGAGACGAATCTTGCTCCCGAAATTCGTCTCCGCGGTCTGTTGCTCAACTGTCTGACCAAGCCATATGCAGACCTGTGGCAATCCTGTTGGGACGAGTCGTACACGTCCATGAGCTGGGCGAAGGATGATCCTCGACTTACCGCCGATACGTTCACCTCATTGATGAATGAGTGGAACTGGCATACGCCATTGCGCACGGACTACGAACGCCGGCAGGCGTTGGTGGAACTAGACGTGCTGGCATCCATGGCGCTCGGCATCACCTTGGACGAGCTCATCGACATCTACCGCCTGACCTTCACCGTGCTGAGCGGCTACGAGGATGGCACTTGGTACGATGCGAATGGTCGTATCGTATTCTCCAAGAAAAATTACGGTGATTTGACTTTCAAACGTTCTGATTTTGAGAAAATCAAGAACGCGCCTGCGGGCAAGGTGTTCACCCGCCCCATCACAGACGACACCCAGCCGGGTGGGCCACGTGAGCGGACCATCGAATATGTGGCGCCGTTCGACAAATGCGATCGCGTAGAGGATTATAAAACCGCGTGGAAGTTCTTCACACAGAAGTATGGAGATAACAAATGATTCCCATGGTGCTTGCACGGCACATCCAGTCCGGACTCGCCGATTACGTGGAGACCACGTTCCCCATGACCAACAAGCCGTTCCGTGGCTCCATCCGTAAACTCGCCCATCAGGAAGGCATGCTTTCCCAGGAGCCGTTCGTATCGGTCAAACTGCCGTTCCGTGTGGTCGGCAAACATGCGGAATTCCCGTTCCCATGCCTGCACCCCGCATACCGGCCATATGCGCATCAGATGCGTGCCTTCGAACGCATAGCGGCGGGTGAATCCACATTGGTGGCCACCGGCACCGGATCGGGCAAGACCGAATGCTTCCTGTACCCAATCCTCGACTACTGCTATCGGCAACGCAGACTCGGACGCAAGGGCATCAAAGCCCTCCTCGTCTATCCGATGAACGCCCTCGCCACCGACCAGGCGAAACGATTGGCCGAACTCATCCATGGCAGTCCGGAACTGCGCCACAACGTGACCGCGGGCATGTATGTGGGCCAGATGAGCCAGGGCGGCAGCGACAAGGACAACCACGCCATGACCGCCACCAACATCGTGACCAGCCATGAGGAGCTGCTCAAGAACCCGCCGGACATCCTGCTCACCAACTACAAGATGCTCGACTACCTGCTGGTGCGCCCCAAGGACTCCCGAATTTGGGACAATAACGATCCGGGAACGCTCAAATACTTCGTCGTGGACGAATTGCACACTTTCGACGGCGCGCAGGGCACCGACCTGGCCTGCCTGCTGCGCAGGCTCACCGACAGGCTGAACACCACCAGCGACGACATGTGCTTCGTCGGCACGTCGGCCACCATGGGCACCGAAGAGTCAGTACGTGACGTCTGTGAGTATGCCAGCCAAATCTTCAACACCACGTTCACGCCGGAATCCGTGGTGACCGAGGATCGTCTTCGCGTTGACGAATTCTTCGTCACCAGCGACTATGACGACACCATGCCTACTGCCGCGCAGGCCGATCAGCTCATCGAACTCGAAGAGGACGTCGACCCCGATAAATACCTTGCCTATGCGGCCCAAGCGTGGCTTGACGACGTCCCCACAGAGCCGGTCTCCGCAGACAAGGCACGCATCCGGCTCGCCGAATCCCTGCGCCATTCAAGGTTCCTGGCCAGCCTGTCCGCGCTTATCTGTGACGAACCCCAGCAAATCGATCGCAAACTGTTGGATAGGCTCGCCATTATGGACGCGAGGTTCAACGCCTTGCATCCGCGTCAGCAGAAGGCCTGTGTGGACGCGCTGATAGCGCTTGTCTCCCACGCGCGCACCGGTTCGGAAGGCCACACACGTCCGTTCCTGAACGTACAGGTGCAACTATGGGTCAAGGAACTCGGCCGCGTGGTCGCCAACATCACCTCGCAGGAGGGGAGTATCGACTACCGTCCGGTCGTCGAACTGTCCAAAGACGACCTCAAGACCCGCATGCCGGTGATCAACTGCCGTGATTGCGGAGGAACCGCATGGATCGGACTTGCCGGCAAAGACGGCGGTATTAGTATGGGTGACCCACGAACGTTCTACAACGAGTATTTCGCCTACCATGCCGACAATGCGTTGGTGACCTTGCAACCCTGCACCATGGATTATGTTCTTGACCCGCATGCCGACAACGGAGCCATGGTCTGGTTCTGCAATGCATGCATGAAGGAACAGGCCGTAGAACGTTTCGAATCCACGGAACGTGAATGCCCGGCCTGTGGAGAGCAGCGCATACCCATGGTCGCTAGAGGCATGGAGCTTGTATCCGGCAACCGCAAACACTATCAGTGTCCGTTCTGCGGCAGCGAACAGGACATTGCCATGGTCGGTGTGAGAACCACCACGCAGGTCAGTGTGATGCTCACCCAACTTTCCGGAGACTCCTTCAACGACGACAGCAAGGCCATCGTGTTCTCCGACAGTGTGCAGGACGCCTCCTACCGAGCCAGCGTGTTCAACTCCCGCACCTGGCGATTCGCCCTGCGCAACTCCGCCATGGACTACATGCGCGAGGAACACAAGGACGGCGTCTCCCTCGCCGAATATCTCAACAGCCAGAACGACTACTACCATCGCCGCTATCCGGACGACAGCGAATACATCGTGCGATTCATCGCACCGAACATGACATGGATGCGCGAATACGAAACCGTATTGCAAGGCAATCCCGCAGGGCCCGGTCGCCGTCAACTGCTCGATTGGATCGAGCGCAGACTCCGATTGGAATCGCTGCTGGAGTTAGGCATGCGCTCCCGTACCGGGCGCACGTTGGAGAAATCCGGTTGCGCCGCAATAGCATTCGACCAGAGTCTCCTGAAACGTGTGGCACAGGCCGTTGCGGAACGTTGCCATAACGAGATCGGACTGCACGAGAATTCCATCATGGAGGCCGACTGGCTCCGACTGATCATGGCGTTCCTCGACCAGTTACGTATGAAAGGCGCGTTCTTCGACGTGACCTATGACCAGTTCCTGCAGAATGATGGCAACAAGTTCCTGCTCTCCAATGCGAACGTCAAGTGGATGCCCGGCATGTACGCGGATGGCATGCCCTACTTCCTGTCGGACAAGGAGCCAGTGCGCAAAGGCGTTTTCAATACCCTGAATTCGCCGTCATACCGTCGGATCGTCGACCGATACCTCACCGACGGTGCCCTTGAAGGTGACATTCACCATGAACTGTTGGGAATCGTGCTCGAAGAGTGCATAGCAGCAGAATTCATCACGCAGCAACGTTATCCAAGCATGAAAATGGAACGCACCGTGTACGGGCTCAACGAGTCCGGCTGCACGGTCAGTGGCAAGGTGACGCAACTGATCTGCGACACGTGTGGACGGAGTTATTCGTGCGCCACGCAGAACCTTGACGCGTGGAACGGAGCGCGCTGCCGTATCCGCAAATGCCCGGGAAGACTGGTCGCCGGCACTCCCGAAGCCAAAGCTCTGGAATTGCGCTACTACGGCAAGCTGTACCGCGGGGAGCCGTCCGAGCGCATCCACGCCGCCGAGCACACGGGACTGCTCAACGGTGACGACCGCGCCAAGGTCGAAGAGGAATTCAAACGCAAGAACCGCAAGCCCGGTGACGTGAACGTGCTCGCCTGTACGCCGACCCTGGAGATGGGCATCGATATCGGAGACCTCTCCACAGTGATTCTCTCGTCAATTCCGCCTACCCAAGCCCAGTACATCCAACGTGCCGGTCGTGCAGGGCGACGTGACGGCAACTCCTTGGTGCTGGCGGTGGCCAATACCAAGGAACACGACACGTACTTCTACCAGCGTCCGAAAGATATGCTTGGAGGCGCGGTGAACCCGCCGCACATCTTCCTCGACGCGACCGCAGTGTTGGAGCGTCAGCTCACCGCCTACGCATTGGATCGTTGGGTGCATGCCATGCTGGATGCCGGCAGCGAACCGGCCGATGTGGTACCCGACAAATTGAAAAACTGTTTGGATAATGTCAACGGCAGCGGCTCCAGCGGGTTCCCGGTGAATTTCCTGAACTGGACAGGCCAACATTCCGGCGAACTGCTCGACGGATTCGGAAGAATGTTCTCATTCTCCGAGGAACTCCGAACGCAGCTCGACGGATTCGTACGCGGTACGGAAGATGGCAGCACCATGGCCAGACGCGTCTACGATGTGTTCCAAAAAACCAACGATACCGTCAGAACGCTGGAATCGCAGAAGAGCGCTGCGAGGCAGCTGCTCGACGAGCTCAAGAAGAAGCCCTCCGACTCATCGTTCGAAGAGCAGCAGCGCGAATGCGAAGATGAGATTCACAATCTTGGCCGCATCGTCACAAGCATTCTCAACACCAACACGTTCAACTACCTTTCCGACGAAGGCATCCTGCCCAATTATGCGTTTCCGGAAACCGGTGTGACCCTCCACACCATCCTCAAAGAGGACAAGGAACCGTCCGATGCGGCACACGGAATCGAGCCTGCCGCGCAGGACAAGACGAAACGCAGGGGGAAGGCCACGCGTGATTTCGTGCGCCCGGCGGCCACGGCCATCACGGAACTGGCGCCGGGAAACACGTTCTTCGCGGGCGGACGCAAATACAAAATCAGCCGCGTGCTATGTTCGAAAGGCGGTGCCGACGACGAACTGGCAATGTGGCGCCTATGCCCGAACTGTTCGCACGCGGAACCCGCCTCCAGCACCGAGAACCTCGCCAGCTGTCCCTCCTGTGGGTCAATGCAGTGGGCCGATAACGGCCAGAAAAGGCCGATGCTGCGCATCGACACCGTCATATCCGATGAGACCTACAGCGAAAGTCTGATTGAGGACACCTCCGACAGCAGACCCAAGACCCAGTTCCTGAAGAATACGATGGTGGACATTGATCCGGCAGACATCCAATCGGGATGGCAGTTCAAGGGAATCACGAACTTCGGATTCGACTACACGCCGCAGGGCACAGTCCGTGAAATCAACTTCGGACAGGTTTCTGATAGGGGAGCCTCGGTGGAAATCGCCGGTAGCAAGGAGATACGTAACGGTTTCAACGTGTGCCTGAAATGCGGCGCGTTGCTCGGCGAGCGCGAATCACGGCACGCCTACTTCTGTCCGGAACGCAAGCAGGCGCAGGAACAGCAGTTGGAGCAATCGGAGCGGAACGGCACGTGCCTGTTCCTATACCGTGAGGTCAAATCGGAAGTGCTGCGTATGCTCGTGCCAGGGCTTGCCGATGCCCAAGGTGCGGATGGTGCTGCGGAGTCGTTGACCGCCGCAGTGATGCTTGGGCTGCGTGAACGCTTCGGCAACGTGGAACATCTACAGGCGACACTCATGAACGAGCCGTTGCCGGATAACTCCGGACTGCGCAAAACCTATCTTGCTCTATATGACACAGTGCCCGGAGGAACTGGCTATCTTAAGCAGCTGTCCGATCCGGACACGATGTTCGAGGTGTTTTCCAGGGCAAAGGAAGTCATGGAGCATTGCGAATGTGCAAAGAACGGCGGCGACGGGTGCTACAGATGCCTGTATGCATACAGACAAAGCCAGGACCTGAAACTTATTTCCCGTAAGACAGCGTTGGCAATGCTCACGGGCATCCTCGACCCGTCCAACAAACGCAGTCGTGTGAAGACCGTTTCGAAGATCAACACGAACAAACTGTTCGACAGTGGACTCGAACAGCAGTTCATCGAAGCTCTCCGGTGCATGCATGCCCATCCCTTCGCGGAATCCGACGATGCCAAGGGACGTCGTGCCATCGTCAAGGACGAATTCATCAATAGCAAACCCGGATATTCCATCACCGTGAACGGAAGCGTGTGGAGCGTCGAGCCACAAGTCGCGTTGGGGCCGGCCGATGGGGTCGCGATTCCCTGCAAGCCTGATTTCGTGCTGACGGTCAGCAATATCGACGAATCCGGTGACGTGGTCGAACATGACGGAAGAAAGCCGGTTGCCATCTTCACCGATGGTCTGCAATACCATGCAGGCATCGTCGCCCAGGATTCCCTGAAGAGGGAAGCGCTTCGTCAGGCAGGCTATCGCATATGGTCTTTGGATTATGACGATGTGATCGGATACGTGCAGGGCAAGGATGCGGCGCAGCTCGCCGATCCGATGCTGGCACCCAAGTCCATGCCGTCTCCGGTGGCTTACAAGAGCACGATTGGCAAGAGGACTGACGAATTCAACCCCAGCGAAGTTTCGGCAATGGCCATGCTGGAATATTATCTCGCGGAACCGGATACCGAACGGATATTCGCCATCCAAGCGCTGGCAATGAGCTATGCTCTGAATCCGCGAAACAAGAACGTTGAACCTCAGGCCGTGGATATGCTGCATCGGAATGAAGCGTTGCACGGCGAGAACGAATCGACATTCATGATTTGCTCATCCTGGAATCCTTCGAACTGCACGAGACTGAAATTCCAATCCGGTTTGTGCATTGGAGAGGATATGCGGACCACCGAACCCCACGTCGGCATGGTGTTCTCGGACATTCAACGTGATGCCGCGAAAGCAAAGAACGATGATTATAATCCGTTGGATGCTTTGGACGAGAACGAGGCAGAGGCGTTCAAAACGCAGTGGGCAGCCTTCTGGCATTTTGCGAACGTGATGCAATTCTCGGAATACTTCCATGCTATCGGTGATGCTGCGCTACGTGACGAATCCATGTACGAGCCGCTTCGCAACGGCCTGCGGAACGCTCCTGATCTGCAGAAAGACAATGATTCCGAATGGAACGATATTCTGGCGGATCCGACCTACGTGTATTGCGCGGATGAAACCAAGGAGGCCGTCAAACGGTTTATTGAGTCTGACATACCGGCACCGGATGCACTCGGATATGAGCTGCTGGACGAGAACGAGGAAATCATTGCTCAGGCAGAGCTCGCATGGGAGGATGGGAAGATCGTGTTTTTCCCGTCCTACGACTTGCAATCCGACCGAGAGAACGCCGACGAATTCGTCAAGCGCGGCTGGACTATCATTACGGAAAACAACGATGACCTTGACAAGGTGTTCGCTTCACTGACGGAAGGCATGGAATGCTGATGGCAGATATACGTACGATGAACAAACCCGTGGTCGCACTCGGCAGCGATCTCATGCGCAGCCTGCTCGAGCTGCCTGAGAAAGCGCAGAAACATGCCACGACGTTTCTGACAAAATTCCAGGCGAATCCTCGATCATCCGGAATCAATCTGGAACGAATCGCCAATGCGGCGGACGAAAAACTGTATTCCGCGCGCATCGACCAGCGATATCGCGCCATCATCGCTTTCCAGAAAAGCAGCAACGTGTACGTTTTGCTGTACGTTGGAGACCACGATGACGCCTACAAATGGGCGGAAACAAAGCGAATCAGCGTCAATCCGAATACGAGGGCCATCCAGCTGTACGATATGGCTCCTCAAGAGGAAATCGACGCAGCGATGCATGAGGATTCCCAAAACAAAGTTGGATGGGGAAGCGTTGCCGCAAACGCGCCCCAATCAGATTCCGCTGCGTCGGAATCTGTTCCCCAGCCCACGGAAGACCATGCCGGTACGAATCACGGAATAGCTTCAGCTATTGCAACTTCAGCTGTGACGGACAAGACGCCGCAGATGCCACAGCAAGCTCCCGAACCTCATACCGGTCCGCTTCCAGACACTTATCGGGCATTGACAGATAATGACATGCGCCGGTTCGGCGTACCTGACATGTATGTGCCAGTCATGTGCACGAGAAAGACGTGGGAAGCGTTTGAACGGTGGGGGGCCAGGCTCCCAAAGGATGCTTTCACGTACCTTACCTTCGTTGCTGAAGGACTTCCCAAGTCCGAGGTCTTCGGACTGCTCGATGAAACCGAAGGCAAGACCAGCGACAGGCTGGGGCTGGAGCAGCAGATGTCTGCCTCGTCCATCGAATCTGGTGAAGAGGCCGATCCGGAGGACTTCCGTGCCGCCCTGTCAAGCTATGCATCGCAGCAGTCTTTCGTGGTCGTGCAGGGAGAAGCGGATCTCAAACGTATTCTGGATGCGCCGCTGGAACAGTGGCGTGTGTTCCTGCATCCATCGCAGCGTCTTTATGTGGAACATGATTACCATGGTCCGTTCCGCCTGCTCGGCGGTGCCGGTACGGGAAAGACCGTGGTGGCCATGCATCGCGCGAAACGTCTCGCTGCAAGACTGCTGAGAAGCGGTAGCCGTCAGAAAGTGCTGTTCACCACATACTCGCGTAATCTTGCCACCGATATTGCATCGAACCTGAAACTCATCTGCACGCCAGACGAATTCAATACCATCGACGTGGTCAATCTCGACAAGCTCGTAAAAGATCTGCTGACGGGGCATGGCTATTCCGGTGAGATTTGGTATGACGGTATCTCCGACTATGGCAACGATCTTGACGCCGCGTGGCGTAAGGCTATCGCGTCCATCGGCGTGAACGATCCGAAACTCACGGTTTCCTTCTTCAAAAGTGAGCTCAGCCAGGTAATTGTGCCGCAACAGGTGCGGAATGCTGCCGATTACATGCGCGTGCTGCGCAAGGGGCGCGGTACGAGATTGAACCGAGCCCAGAAGCTGGCCGTATGGCAGGTTGTGGAAACGTATCGTCGTATCATGCAGGCAAACAACGCGTACGATGTGGACACGGCCATGCAGAACGTTGTGTCATTGCTCACACAGGGCGATATGCCAAGGAAATATGCGCATGTGGTGGTCGATGAAGGGCAGGACTTCTCCACGCCGGCATACCGTGTGATTCGTGCTCTGGTGGATGAGGGAGACAATGATATCTTCATCGTCGGCGATGCACAGCAGCGCATCTACGGGCATATCGCGGTGCTATCGAAATGCGGCATCCGAATCCAGGGGCGTGCCCGCAAATTGCGGATCAACTATCGCACCACCGAACAGATTCGTAGCGCAGCCGACTCCATTTTCCGTAGTTCCGGCGCCGATGTCGCGGATTCAGTGTTCGCGGCTGTTCATGGTATCGAAGATGCTTCGCCGGCCACAACGTTCGATGACCTGGACGGAGGGGAGAGTCCGACCGGCGATAGCAGATCGTTGATGAGCGGTCCCGTTCCCGAAGCGCTGCGGTTTGCATCCCAGTCAGATGAGATGGATGCCGTTAGGGAATGGATTTATGGATTGTGCGGCACGGCGGAAGACGCGGCCAGCGATGAGTCCGACGGCGGGCGTGTGGATCCGCGTAATGTGTGTGTGGTGGCAAGAAGTCGCTACTGCATCGACCAGTGGTATAAGACGCTTGATGACGGCTTGCCGTATGGCGTGTACCGGCTTGGTAGGGATGCAGAAAACAGGCAAAGGCAAGGAATTCGCATCGCCACCATGCATCGAGTCAAAGGTCTGGAATTCGACTATGTGGTGGTAGTCGACGTGAACGATGGTGTATGCCCGCCGAAGCCTGCGCTGCAATCTGCCGGTGCCGATCCGGCTGCGTTGAATGATATCTACAGGGAGGAACGAAGTCTCATTTATGTGGCTATGACACGTGCCAAAAAGGGTGTGCTGCTGACTGGCGTCTCGGCGCATGTGAGGTAAGGGAAGAGGAGCACCATGGACGCTGGAAAGAAAATCCTGCTGGATTTACTGACCGGTTCGCTTCGGTTCGTGGTTCCGGTGTATCAGCGCAGATACTCATGGGGCGAGGCGCAGTGCCGGCAATTGTGGGCCGACATCGTAACGGCCGGCCGGCACCCTGAGAGAACGCATTTCACCGGGTCGATCGTATGGATGCAGGAAGGCGGCATCGGCCCGGATGGCGTCAGCCGGTGTCTGCTCATCGACGGCCAGCAGCGCCTCACCTCGGTGACCCTGCTGCTTATCGCACTGGCCGAATATGCCCGCGAACACCCTGAGAAACTGCGATTCTCCGCAGACATGCTCATCGACCGTGGCTATCTGGTTGACAAGTACGCAACCGGCGAAGGCCGCTACAAGCTGACGCTTTCCGGCGACGATAGGGAAGTGCTGCACAGCATGTGCGACCATGTGGCCGCCCCTGATCGGCCGAACCCTGCCAATACGGGTTCCCGGCTGGAAGCAAATCTTGATCTGTTCCGTTCGCTGGTCGCCGCAATCGATGATGCGAACGTGGTGTGGAACGGTTTGCAGCGTCTCGAAGTCGTGTCCGTCACCTTGGACCAGGGGCATGACGAACCGCAACTGGTATTCGAATCAATGAATTCCACCGGGCTTGATCTGGAGACTTCCGACCTGGTACGCAACTATATGCTCATGGGGTGCCCCATGGCCGAGCAGAACACTCTATACGCCGACTACTGGCTGCCCATGGAACGTGTTCTCGGCAACCTCTCATTCGATGCGTTCCTGCACGACTGGATGGTCGTCACATTGAAAAAGCCCGTAACCAAAGGTCGCGCCATGTATGCGGAATTCAAACGTTTTGCGGCCGACAGTTCCTTGTTACGCATGGAACGCGTGCGAAATCTTCTCGAGAACATGCTGGAATACGCCAAGTACTATGCTGCTATCAAAGGCGTTGTCGCCGCTGGCAGTGGCGACATGAATGTGGACCAACATCTCGACCTGATTCAAAAACTGGATAGCACGGTTACGGACCCGTTGGTTATGTACATGTTCGCGGCGTGGAAGCACCATTGCACAAACCGCGACGGATTGCTGCGTATGCTCGCGGATCTTGAATCGTATCTGTTCCGCAGAATGGTCTGCTCGGTATCCAGCAACGGATTGAACAAGCTCGTTCCGTCGCTGATCGTCAGACTTGATTCGGCTGAAGATGATTTGGCCGAAACCTTCGCCGCACTACTCATCACCGAGACCGCCAAAGCCACACGCATGCCTACGGACAGTGAATTCAGACAGGCGTTGCTCGGCGAGAACCTGTACCGGCCGGCCTGGCGATGCAAGTATCTGCTTGCCGGCTTGGAGAACTATAACCACCCCAAGGATCCGCGGTCCTTCAGCGAATACACCATCGAACACATCATGCCGCAGAACGCCATGGCGCACGCCGAATGGCGCAATATGCTCGCAGACCTCGACCGATTCCCGCTATTGGTGAACAGTCTGGGTAATCTGACACTGACCGCATACAATTCGGAGCTTTCCGACGGAACGTTCGAACAGAAGAAGAACCGTGCGGTCGGCGGATACGATAGCGAATACCTATCCATTTCCGCGGAACTGCATGATGCTTTGCGATGGGATGAACAGAAGATCGCGCAGCGCGGAGCCAGACTTGCCGATCTCGCACTGCAGGTGTGGGCAAGCCCCGCAGCGGGGAATGAGGTTATGCAGACTCTGCGCAATCGGAACGTGAACCAGGGGGAACGCGAACAGAATGCCGTTGATTTCGCCGATTTGTGCAAACGCGGAGTCCTCGCGGCCGGAGATGTGCTGGAAAGCCGATACGCTGGCGTAACCGCCACGGCTACCGTAACCGAAGACCATCGCATCCGCTTGGCCAACGGCGAGATATTCGACAGTCCATCCGGCGCGTTTCGCCGTGCCAGAATGCTCGAAACCGGCGAGGACAAGCAGGTCAACGGGTGGACAGTGTGGAAAGTCGCGGACGGCAGAACTTTGAACGAGTTGCGGTAAATCGGCAGTAATATCTCGCTGCGGCGTAGTTTCTGGAATGGATTGTGCGAATATGCCGCAACACGGGCTGATTTTGTCGACGTGTATGGCGATCCATCCGGCCGCAAGACAAACAGCGACACATGGACAAGTTTCGGCGTGGGTTCGGAAATCTGCCACCCAGATGGGACGCTGAATATCCGTGGCGACTATATTACGGTCGACCTGTACTTCACCGACACGTTCCAGTACGCGAAGCTCTACACCATGAGGGATTCCGTTGAACAGATACTGGCAAATCTGGGCGAGGTGATGTGGGACGAGCCGGAATCCGACAAGAAAAACTGGCATCTTTGGGTGCGTCGTAATGTGGATTTCTCCGGTGACATGACGGAAACCTACCGGTGGATGACGGACGGGCTGCTCGCCATGCGCAATGTGTATGAGCTGCTCGTCTGATGTTTTGACCGTTTCGGAAGCCGTATGCCGAACGCTTTATAGAATGAACGTAACCACTCGAAAAGAGGCCGCCATGAAATATGGGATGAGGAAACCTAACTGGAACATCTACGACGCCGAAACGAACGACATGGCCACGAAAATCCACAACAACCAATGCATGGTGAACTGACGGAAACGATTGTAGCCGGCGCCGCCTAGCATGCAATATGGGAAACGACGCCGGCCACAACGACCGGCCAAGACGGACGGAACACACGAAAAGGCGAATCAAACACAGCATGGGCAAGAACGGCACGCAACCAACAACGAAAAACGTCACACCGGCGGTCACGCCATGGGGTAAGAACCGTGTGAAGAACACCGAAACCGGCAAGCACGTGCTTATCATGCCGGGCATTGGATACACCGTAGACCGACCGCTGCTGTACTGGGCAGCGCAGGCGCTTGCGGCCAACGGATGGTTCGTGGACCGGCTCGACCTGAAACTGACGGAAAGCGTCGAGTTTCCGGAAATGATCGCCTGCATGGAACGCGTGGTCGACGAATGGCGCAAGGCGGCGCTCGAACATGCTGCCGAATCGGGTGAGGAGCCGCATTTGCTGGTCGTCACCAAATCGCTCTCCACACTCTCATATCCGCATTCCGCAAAACTAGGATTGCGCGTGGTGCTGCTCACCCCGGTACTCAATCCGCCGCCATTCGACAAGCACAAATCGGTTATTCCCGCGCCGCTGCCGGGAACTGCCGGCAGCCCGATGCCGCTAATCTGCGCAGGTGACGCCGACCCATACTACGATGACGCCAAAGCGCATCTGCTCACCGACCATGTGCGCACGTACGCTGGTGCCAACCATTCCATCGAAGTGCCGGACGATTGGCAGACGTCGCTCGACTACCTGAAACAGGTCACGCAGGCCATCGTCGACTACGCCGGCTGAAAAGAACGGGACGGAATATGCGCATCGTATTGCAGAAGGTCAGTGAAGGATCCGTCGACGTGGTCGACGAGACAAGCGGAGAAGTCGACACCACATTCGAACCACAGCATATAGGCATCGGCTATGTGCTGCTTGTCGGAGTGAAAGACACGGACGGAGCGAAACAAATCGACTGGCTCGCCCGCAAAATCGCCAACCTGCGCGTCTTCGAAGACGAGAACGGCAAAATGAACCGTTCCATCCACGACGTGAACGGCAGTGTGCTGTCCATCTCCCAATTCACGCTATACGCGGACGTGCGCAAAGGCAACCGCCCAAGCTTCGTGAAAGCCGGAGCGCCCGCGCACGCCGAACAGACATGGCACGGATTCAACGACGCCCTGCGCGCGCAAGGACTCGAAGTAAAAGAAGGACGATTCGGCTCCCACATGCGCGTGCGGCTCGCCAACGACGGTCCGGTCACTATCATCCTTGACACCGACGAACTCGGCGTCTGACCCAGAACCCAACGTGAAACCCTATATCCGACGATTGCCATAGGGTAAAACGCATGGGAATATGGAACGACCGCAAACTGATCGTCAACTGCCTGCCGTTGACCGAATCCGAACGTGTGCAATTCATACGTGCCGCGAAAGACATACCACAGGAATTCGTCGGCGATTCGACCCAACGGGGAAGCATGAGCTGGACCGCCGCAGTACCGGAGGAACTCAAAGCCAAAGCCACCGCGGTCATCGGCAACATCGCGCCCGAGGAATGCGCGCAATGCCCCAAACTCGAATGGCTTCAAACTTGGAGTGCCGGCGTCGACAAATACCAGCGACCCGGCATTCTACAGCCCGGATCCATGCTCACCAATGCCACCGGAGCCTACGGACAAAGCGTCTCCGAACACATGTTCGCCATGATGTGGGCCATCATGAAGAACCTGCACATCTACGCGGCAAGCAACCCGAACGCCATGTGGCAGGACGCGGGCCGCGCCATCAGCCCCAACGGAAAAACGGCGCTCGTCATCGGAACCGGCGACATCGGATCACACTTCGCACGACTCTGCAAAAACGTCGGGATGACAACCATCGGCATTCGCCGTAATCCCGCCGTCGAAGCGCCGGGCGTCGATCATATAGTCGGTTTCGATTCCCTCGACGACGTGCTGCAATACGCCGATGTGATCGCCATGTGCGTGCCATCCACTCCGGCAACGCGCCATCTGCTCAATGCGGAACGCATCGCATCTCTCAAACCTGACTCCATCATCATCAACGCGGGCCGCGGCAACGCCATTGAAAGCCAAGCGCTTGCCGACGCGCTCGCGGAAGGACGAATCCGTGGCGCCGCGCTCGACGTGACCGAACCGGAACCGCTGCCGGCCGACTCGCCGCTGTGGCGCGAGCCGAGATGCCTCATCACACCACATGTGGCGGGAGGCAACCATCTTGAGATCACCGAGCGCCGCATCATCGCCATCGCATTGGGCAATGTACGCTGCTACGCCAACGGTCAGTCGCTTGACAATCGCATGCCCCTTAAAGGCTGACGGCCACGCGTGCGGGGAGATATCCGCATGATGGCAGTCGATGGCAGTCGGAAAGAAAGGAAAGGGTATGACATTGAACAAATGGCGTCGTGCGACGGAATGGTTCATGACGGCATTGGCATTGGTGTTCCTGTTCGCGTATTCGTGGGAAGTGCTGGCGAGGACGCATATCCTGTTGTGTGAAATGGTGATCAACATCATCTGGATGGCGTTCATCGTCGACTGCGTCGTTTCGATCCTGCTGGCGAAAGACAAGAAAACCTGGTTCAAAGACAATCTGCTGATGCTGGTGTCCATCGCATTGCCCGTCTTCAGACCATTGAGACTGCTGCGTCTGGTGGCAGTGCTCAACGTGCTCAATCGTACCGGTGGCATGGCGGTGCGTGGGCGCATCACACTGTACACATGCTGCAGCGTGACACTACTGATGTATATCGGCGCCCTTGCCGAATTGGATGTGGAACGTGGGGTTCCAGGCGCTTCCATCACCGATTTCGGTGAAGCGATATGGTGGTCGTTCGTGACCGTCACCACTGTCGGCTATGGCGATTTGTCCCCGGTGACATGGCAGGGAAGATGCATCGCCATCGGACTGATGATAACCGGCGTTGCCCTGATTGGCATCGTCACCGCGACGCTGGCTTCATGGATCGTCGACCGTGTTCGTGACGAGACCGACAAGCGTGCGGATGAGGCGGAATCGGAAACGGAACAGTTGCGCCACAATGTGCGGGAACTGACAGACACCGTCAACCAGCTGCGCGATGATATCGCGCAGCTGCGCAGGATATAGCGGTTCTCATGCCTGCACTGCGGAAATACGGAAAATGCTGAGGCATAGGAAAAGCGCCAGATGAATAATCCGGCGCTTTTCCTATGCCTCAGCACCATACGTCTCGCAACCGGAAAGGTGGAGACACTGTATTGGATTTATTCGCAGGCGACTCCGTCATGGTCGCGATCCAGTTGTGAACGGTAGCCCGGCTGACCCTGATAGATAGGCGCGACGCCAGCGGCTCGTGCCGCGGCACAGTTCTGGTAGTAGACATCCTGCTGTGGCGCTGGCTGGGGCGCGGGAGCTGGAGTCGGAGCGGGTTCGGGCGCAGGTGCCTGTGTCGTTTGCTGATTCTGCCGGGCCTGCTCAGCTGATTGTTCGGTCTGCTGTTCGGTCTGCGTCTGTTCTGTCTGCTCGGATTCGGTGGTCTTCTCGACTGTAGAATCCTTGACTCCCGTGTAATCGGGCACGGTCTGCGTCGGGCAGGAGGACAATACCTTGGATATGGCCTCTTTCTCGGCCTGCGTGATCCACAGCGAATATTTGTGCTTCACACCAATCTGACGTGCCACATATTCGCAACGGAAACTTTTGTTGGACGGCAACCACGTGGCCGCATCGCCATCCGACTTCTTCTGGTTGGCCTTTCCCTGTACCGCCAGCAGATTATACGGATCATTCGCCAGTTCGGTACGCTTCGTCTGGCTGAGTTTCTGCGCGCCCTTCTGCCATGCGTCGCTCAACGCCACCACATGGTCGATCTGTACCGCTGTGGAGGTCTTCCATCCCTTCTTGAACGCGATGTCCTTGCCGGTATACGGATCATGCAGTTGGCCGGATTCCACCACGCAATCGTGCGTACGCACCTTATGCTTCACGTCAGTCAGATCACGGTTGAGGATGTCGTTGCGCGTATCGCAACCGTTGCGATCCACATCGGCCCATGCCTTGCCGAATTGCGTGCGCTTATACCCCGTCTTCGGGGCGCGGCCTTTGACCTCCAACGAATCCAACGCTTGAGTGGCACTCTGGCCGGCACCGGTATTATCGGTCGGTTCCACGGCCAACGCGGATCCAACCGATAAGCCGACAACCAACCCCACGGCCAGCAATCCGGACAATACGGACATCATCGAATTGTGACGACGCATGATATCTCCTCATCTCCAAACTCTCACACGCTATCAGCGTACCCGCAAATCGAAGTCAAATCACTTATATGTGGCAGATTTCCCATTCCGCCTGATGTCATTTCGCTTATATGTGGCAGATGCTTTTGGGGAAAACCGTACAAGGGGGTATTTTTCCGAGGTTATGGAGGCGCTGGCGTGGAAGAAAGTGCCACATATAAGCGAAATGGAAGTGGGACAGGACGAAATGGGGGCTGAAACGTGCCTTTCTGTCAAGGCATACGGCGAATATCGGCGATATGACAAACAGTAACAAGGCAATCAAATCGGAACGTCTCATGCAATACGCCAAGGACTTCAACGCAGACCGCGCCAATCTCGTGGCGGCCAACGCGGCGGTATCTGTGGGCGTGCTCGAAGCTGCCACTGATTACAAGGGTCAGCGCTCGCTGCCGCGCGACTTCTCCATAGAACTGAAGCAGGGCTCCATCACCAACCAACGTAGATCGGGCCGCTGCTGGATGTTCGCGTCCCTCAACACCCTGCGTTATGAGCTCATGCACAAATGGGGACTTGACGATTTCGAATTCTCCGAAACCTACCTGTTCTTCTGGGATGCGATGGAGAAATCCAACGCATATCTTGAGAACGTGCTTTCCACGCTCAACGAGCCGACCGACAGCCGCCTGTTCCAGGAGATCAACTATGGTCCGGCCGACGATGGCGGTTGGTGGCAGATGTTCGCCGCCCTTGTTGACAAGTACGGTCTTGTGCCGAAGAACGCATATCCGGAATCCGCCAATTCCAAGGATTCCGACGCATTCAAACAGTATCTCAACAGCAGGCTGCGTCAGTTCGCGGCGGATTTGCGCGAACGCCATGCCGCTGGAGCTTCGATTGAAGAGTTGCGGTCGGTCAAGGAAGACGACATGTCCACCGTGTACCGCATGTGCGCCATCTCGCTTGGTGAGCCGCCGGAGAGGTTCGACTTCCTGGCTCGCGTGAGCGACGATGACAAGAAAAACGACAAGAAAGCCGACGAAGGCAAGTCCGACAATCCAAAGACCGGCAAGGACGAGCGCAGGCAGATCCGTGAGACCGGCATCACGCCGATGGAATTCTACAGGAAATACGTGCCGGTGGACGTCGATGATCTGGTGACGCTGTGCAACGTGCCGATGAAATCCCGTCCGTTCAACAAACGCTACCGCATCCGCTACACTGCCAATGTCGCCGAAGCGGAGGATATGGAATTCATCAACGTGCCGCTCGACGTGTTCAAGAAGGCCGCCGTCGACCAGATCAGCGCCGGCCATCCGATCTGGTTCGCCTGCGACTGCACCCAATTCTCGCTACGCGCGGCCGGCTATTTCGACTGCGACAGCGTGCGCGTGGACCAGCTGTTCGGCACCGATTTCGATTTCGACAAGGCGCACGGCCTCGAATACGGCGACAGCCCGAGCAACCATGCCATGACCATTACCGGCGTAAACCTTGATGAACAAGGCAAGCCGAACCGCTGGAAGGTGGAGAACAGCTGGGGCAAGGACAATGGCGAGGACGGCTACTACGTGGCCTCCGACGCATGGTTCGACCGCTATGTGACCGAGATTATCATCCGCAGGGAATACCTCGACGACGCCACCCTCGCGCTGCTGGAATCCGAACCGGTGGAACTCGATCCATGGCAGCCGCTCACCAAGCGTTGCCGCTGATATAACCTGTATGGAGCGAAGCCGCGGCTGGGATTGCAGCCACGGCTTTCCTGTTCCGCTGTGCTGATACTCTTTCATAAGAACAAATGTGCGAACGATTGGGGTTCAGTTGGCGGATACTTTGTCATGGCTTTCTGACGAACTACGCAGCGAATGCAGTCAGCCTGTATTGCAGCGTGCCCGTGGAATCGCCAACCAGTGGCGTGCGAAAATGTCGGATCTGCATTGCCTGAACGACTCCGATTCCAATCGCATCACCCTGCATGCCAATATGCGGGGCACCACCTCACCGTCCAGCCGATACGAAGTGCAAGCCACGCTTGATTTGCATGATGAGCTTTTCTTGGCCAGGTATTGCTCGTGCCCCGCGTTCAACGGTTCGCAGCACGGTTATGGCACGTATTCGTCGGCATATTCGCCCAGCTACCGCAACAATCCAAATTATCGCAGTTTCGACGATGATGACGATGAATACGATTATGTCGATGATTATGATGATTTCGGTTCAGGATCGACGTTCGGCCATGTGCAGGACGATGACGAGTTCGATTCGGAGCCGGCTGGGGGGCGCCGCTATACGGGCATGTGCAAGCATGTCGCCGCAATGCTGCTGCTGTTTCTTGACCAGCCCGAACGGTTCCGCGGATTCAAGCGAAGTGGCGTGACCTCGCATATCCTATCCGACTACATGCGTGCGCTGGATGCGAAGAATGACAATACCGGTCAAAGCGCGCAGCTTGACGTGCTCAAGCGCATCGTCGACGCGAAAAGCCGTCTCGCCGACGAACAACGAGGCGCCATCACGCAAGGAGCCACGAAAACAAAACGCAAGAGCGGTTCCATCATGGTGAAACCGGGAAGCGTATGTCTGAAGCCCACGCTGATCATGAACCGTGAGCTGTGGAGCCTGACGTTGAAAATCGGCTGCGGCGACGCAAGTTATATCATCAAAAGCATTTCCAAATTCGTAGCCGACATGCACAATGGGGCATACGTGTCATACGGTCAGAAACTCTCGTTCACCCACACTCCGGACATGCTCGAACCGTTCTCGCTGCAGCTGTTCCGATTCCTGCAAGGTGTTGTTGGATCACGTGTCGCTGCACAGCTGCAGAACAACTACTATTACGCACCAGACGTGCGCATCGAACGTGAAATCATGCTTACCGATGGGGAATTGTGCGATCTGCTGAACCTGTTTGAAGCGGAACCGCAACAGGACTACATCGAAGACGTGCTGATAGCACATGGGCCGCTGGAAGCTCCCAAGCATGAGGGGCGTGAGAGGGCACGGCAGCTCACTTCGGATGATTTCGCCCATACGGATGACGCCGCTCCGGACTATGTCGAAGTGGCCACGCCAGGGGAGTCCAGATCGCATACTATCGCCATATTCGATGGCAATCCGCAATTTCGGTTCATCGCCGAATATGTGAAGGAAGGCGCTTCGTCGGGCGTGCGTATCACGTCGAACCGTACCATCACGGATCGGATTGTTGGGCAGCGGGGCGTGTACCTCATGAGTGCCGAGCATAACGGCACTCCGACGGATTCCCATATGATGCCAGTGAGCGGACTCTTCCGTTGCACCGACAGCATCCTTCCCGCAGTGGACGCGTTAATGACATTGTGCGCATCGAACGTTAGCGATGGTGTGTTCATCGCGGAAAACGACTGGCCCATGTTCGCACGAACAATACTGCCAAAACTTACCGAAGCGGGCATTGGCTTCGATATTCCGCAGGAAGTCGCCGAACAGATGGGAGTCGACTGCCAGATCGAATTCTACTTGGACCGTGATCTGCAAGGCATCACCTGTGAGGCTGTGGCACGATACGGCGATTTCGTGTTCCAGCTGGTGCCGACCGCTAAAGCACTACGAGGCGTGATTAATCCGGATTCGCGGTCGAAAGCGGCGCTCATCAAACGAGATACGGCTCGCGAATCATTCGCGGTGCAGGTGGTTCGCCAGCTTTTCCCGACATGGAGTTCCATTGACGTGGCGCGGGTTCGTGAGGAAGACGAACAGACGATTCTGCTCTTGCTCACCGAAGGCGTGGATATCTTGCGCTCGGTCGGGCAGGTGTTCTCCACGGCCGCGTTCGACGGCATGATGATGCCAAGCAGCCCCACGGTGAAGGTTGGACTGTCCATCGACTCGAATCTGGTTGAAATCTCACCGATAGCCGACGAAGTGCCGATGAACGAAGTCGGTGCGTTGCTGGATTCCTACCGCAGGAATCGCCGCTACCATCGATTCAAGGACGGTACATTCGTTGATCTGAAGAATGCCGATCTGCATGAACTTGATCAAATTGCCACAGATCTTGACCTTAATGAGAAACAGATTGATTCCGGAAGAATCACCATTCCCGGATATCAGGCGTTCCTCTTGGATGCTCAAGTTGATGACGACGGCAAAAGCGAATCGTTCGTCGACTATGTCAACGATGTGAAAATCATCGACCCGAAACGATACGAAGTGCCCAACAACCTCAAAAACGTACTGCGCCCATACCAGGTGGAAGGCTTCCAATGGCTTTCCACCTTGTGGGACAAAGGCTTCGGTGGCATTCTCGCCGACGAAATGGGTTTGGGTAAATCCGTGCAATTGCTGTCACTGGTGGAAGCTCGCAAGGGGAGCGGCCCAGCGTTGATTGTCTGCCCGGCATCCCTGGTATACAACTGGGCCGCCGAATGTGAGAAGTTCACGCAGGATCTCACCATCGAAGTCGTGGCAGGCACGAAAGCACAACGTCGCAAACTCATCGCAACCGTGGCGCAGCAATGGAATAATTCGCCTGCAACCAACGAAACGCAGCAAACCGATGTGGTGATCACCTCTTATGATTTGCTGCGTCGAGATGTGGATGATTATGCCGACTGCCGATTCGCATTAATGGCACTTGACGAAGCTCAATACATCAAAAACCATGCCACCAAACTAGCCAAAGCCGTTAAGCAAATCACCGCCGAACACCGGTTCGCGTTAACCGGAACGCCCATCGAAAACCGGTTGAGCGAACTGTGGAGCATATTCGACTTCCTCATGCCCGGATTGCTCGGAACCTACACGAAGTTCCGAGAAAAATACGAACAGCCGATCATGGCACCCGGTCCGGAACATTCCGTCATGGCTGACAAACTGCAGGCTTTGGTTGGACTGTTCATTAAACGACGTCTGAAAAAAGACGTGCTTACCGATTTGCCTGACAAGTTCGAAAACGTGCTCACCGTCAAATTGGAAGGCGAACAGCGCAAACTCTATGCGGCACACGAACAACGGTTGCGCGCCACCCTTACCAAAACCAAGGATGCCGACTTCAATACCAAGAAAATCCGCATTCTTGCCGAATTCACGTTGCTACGCGAAATCTGCTGCGATCCGAGACTCGTCTATGCGGATGCGAAAAACGCTTCCGCCAAACTTGACGCCATTTGCGAACTCGTATCCACGTGCATGGACGAAGGCAAGAAAGTGCTTGTATTCTCGCAGTTCACTTCATTCCTTGACCTGATTGGCACACGTTTGGCTGAATATGGCGTGGACTTCTACACCATCACCGGCGAGACACCGAAGAAACGCCGTGTGGAACTGGTGGACGAATTCAACGGCAACGATGTTCCCGTATTTCTCATCTCGCTCAAGGCGGGCAACACGGGACTGAACCTTGTGGGCGCATCCGTAGTGGTGCACGCCGACCCATGGTGGAACGCCGCCGCGCAGAACCAGGCCACCGACCGTGCGCATCGTATCGGCCAGACGCAGGATGTGAACGTGTACCAAATCGTAGCCAAAGACACCATCGAGGAACGCATCCTCAAACTTCAGGAAAAGAAAAGCGAACTCGCCCAGCAGTTCACCGACGGCACCGCATCCGGAGGCGTCGGCACACTCAGCAAGGACGACCTGCTCGGCCTGTTGTCGTGACGTGCGGTCGGAGGAATCCTGCGTTCCAAATCGCAAGATAAAAACGGAACACAGGTTGCGAATATCGCATGGTGGGCGTATATATTGTCGTGCAAGTTTCAGGGAAGGTGAAAATCCTTACTGGCGGTAACGGTACGACTGACGTTCATAACGGTCCCATGCCGAAGCCCGCGACCCGCGAAAGCGGCTGATCCGGTGAGAATCCGGAGCCAACGGTCAAAGTCCGGATGGAAGAAACGGGGCTCAACATGAGTGTATCCTCACCAAACAATACCCAAAACAACGACGCCGAAATCGCAAGCGAAAGCATGACGCGCCCCGACAACGCGCATTCCACAGGCGTGGCCGACTCTGGACGCTGGTCCACCAAACGCATCGCCATGTATGCGCTGTTCGTGGCGCTGTCGATGGCCGTCAGCTTTGTGGAATTTCCCATTGTGCCAGGCGTTGAATGGCTGAAATATGATCCATCCGGCATTGTCAGCCTGGTGGCAGGTTTCGCCTACGGGCCAGCGGCGGCGGTAATCGTCAGCGTGCTTGGTTTCCTGCCGCACCTGTTTACCAACCCATGGGGCACGCTTATGGCCGTGCTCGTGGCTTTGGCATTATCCGTGCCGGCAGCACTGATCTATCGCAGGAACAAGACCCGCAAAGGCGCGGTCATCGGCATCATCGTCGGTGCGATCGCAGCCTTGGCGATGGCGATTGTGGGCAATATAATCGTCACACCGTTCTACGCGCACATGACCACCGCACAGGTCGTGGCATTGATCGTGCCGGCGCTTCTGCCGTTCAACGCGTTGAAATTCACCATCCATGGCGTGGTCACCTTCCTGATCTACAAGCCGATCTCCAACCTGTTGAACCGCTGAGCCTCGTTCACCATATCGATTCCGCATATTGATGAATAGGAAGGAACCTTTCGACGTATGGAAGGTTCCTTCCGTTTATGAAAGACGATTCCATGAACCCTGACAGCGACACGAACACCATTGCGGTCGAATTACGTGATATTCGTTTCACATATGACTCCGGCGCGACCTGGGCGCTCGACGGCGTGAACCTGACCATCCGCCAAGGCGAACGTGTATGCTTGGCAGGACCAAACGGATCGGGCAAATCCACACTTTCACGCATCATCGCAGGACTTGCCGCACCCGATGCCGGACATGCCACGCTGTTGGGAAACAACGTATTCGATGACGCCGGCGCGCACGCTGATGCTTACCGCAGCGCCCGGCATGGTATCGGGGCGGTTTTCCAACATCCGGAAGATCAGATCGTCACCACCATCACCGAGGATGATGTTGCCTTCGGTCCGGAAAACCTCGCCATTGCGCATGATGATATCGATATGCGCATCGCCATGTCACTTGACGCAGTCGACATGAGCGGACAACGAGAAGCCGATCCCACGCGAATGAGCGGAGGCCAACAGCAGCGCGTCGCCATCGCCGGCATGCTTGCCATGAGTCCCGAAATCCTCGTGCTCGACGAGCCTACCGCCATGCTCGATCCGCAAGGCCGTGCCGACATCATGCATATTCTTGACGAATTGCAGCAGCACGGCACGACCATCATTCTCGTCACCCACCATCGTGACGAATTCGTCAATGCCGACCGCATCATTCGCCTGGATAACGGGCGTATCGTGCAAAGCGCTCGCGGTAATACTGCAAGTATTCCGGAAATGGACGAATCAGACACAGCGCAAGAAGACAACCCAATTGCCAAATCCAATATTGCAAATGGTGCATCGAAGCCAACATCAGCTGTACCAATCATTGAAATCCGTAATCTGATATACCAATATCCAAACAGTAGCAAGCCTGTGCTCGATAAGCTTTCCATAACCATCAATAAGGGTGAAACCGTGGCCATCACAGGGCATAACGGTGCAGGCAAAACCACCCTCGCGCGTCTTCTCTGCGCGCTGGACCAGCCGCAATCCGGCAACATTACCATCAATACCATTCCCGTCGCACGTCAACGCGCCAACGGCAATATGCAGTCGCTCAAGCGTGCGGACCGCGAGAAACTGCGCGCCACCGTCGGCTATGTCATGCAACATCCCGAACGTCAGCTTTTCGCCGAAACCGTAGCCGAGGATATCGCCTACGGACCACGCAACCAACATCTTGACGAAACGCAGGTATCCGAACGCGTCAATCAAGCCATGACGCTGCTGCATATCGAACATCTTGCCGATCGTTCGCCATTCGATCTTTCCGGCGGACAACAACGACTTGCCGCCATAGCGGGCATCATCGCATGCCAACCGCAGATCCTTATTATGGACGAGCCGACCGCAGGACTTGACGAGGCAGCCACAACCTGCGTGCACAATCTCATCCAAACCCTCCACGCACAAGGCATTACCATACTCATCATTTCCCATTCGCAAACGGAAATCGACGTGCTCGCCGATCGGGTGATCGCACTTGATCGTAGACAAAACGGTAATGACGTCACTCGAGATATCGGAACCAATGTCACTTCCGAAACGGCAGGTTCGAAGAATCTGCACACGTTTGGCTCCGGACATGCAAAGGGAGACGTCCGTGAAAACCGCAGTTTTATGGAACGGCTTGACCCGCGCGTGAAGATGGTGAGCGCGTTGGCGGTCATGTTCTCCGCATTCGCCATCCGCTCCTTCTGGCAGTTACTGGTGGCCGCACTGTTGACCGGCATGATCGTTGCGACATCAGGCATCGGCGTGAAACAACTGTTCAAATCGATTCACATGTTCCTTGCATTGTTCGTGTTCTGCGGACTGCTCAATGTGTTCTTCGTACGATCCGGCAATGTTCTTGCGAACATCGGACCGATTCCAATCACCGACGACGGTGTGCGTATCGCTATACTGTACGCCTGCAGATTCGTTGCGGTCATTATCGTCGGAGCGGTATTCCTCGCCACGACCACTCCCACGGCCATTACCGACGCATTCGAAGCATTGCTCAAACCTTTCGCAAAATTCGGCATCCATGCGCAGGAGATCGCGTTGGTGATGAGCCTCGCATTGCGGTTCCTGCCCACGTTAGGAAGCGAAGCGAAAGCCATTGTGGATGCGCAATCAGCCCGAGGCGGCAGCATCGAAACAGGAACATTCGTACAGCGGATCAAAGCTATAACCGCCATCATCATTCCGGTATTCGCAGGAGCGATACGCCATGCCGATAATCTCAGCCTCGCACTCGACGCACGATGCTACGAGGAAGGCATCATGCGCACGCACTGGCGAATCATGCGGATCACCAAACATGACATCGCCGTAGTCGGTGTGAGTGTGTCGTACATTGCCGCATTGACCCTGATCGCTGGACTATGCTGAGCATTCCGGACGGGCATGGCGCTCCACTGATCGCATTGGAAAGCGAAACCGCCGAAGAAGCACGTCT
>ULWR01019046.1_pt1 | contig 31175 bp, 40 predicted proteins | sample 1960531 | NCBI WGS metagenome assembly ULWR01 (sample SAMEA4835817, study PRJEB28245) | human gut metagenome | biome: gut microbiome; material: fecal sample | place: Denmark | collected 2008
GCCGCCGTCAGGCCGAAGCTCGTCGCATGGCTCGACACCCGCTCACGCTGCATCCTCGGCGACGTCATGTGTATCGACGCGAACGCGCAAACACTGAAGGAATCCCTCGTCAAGATGCTTTACTCGACGCCGGGCGGCGTCCCGAAGCACTTGCACATTGACAACGGCAAGGACTACACCGCCGAGACGAACCTCGGGCAGAGCCGCAAGGAAAGAGCTTGCAAAGAGCTCGAGTTCGACAGTGAGACGAAGGGCTTCTACAGGTCAATCGGAATCGAGGAATGGAGCTGTTCGCTACCCTATCAGCCGTGGGGCAAAGGCCAGATCGAGAGGTTTTTCGGGACGGTCTGCTCCCTGTTTACAAAGTGGATGGACAGCTACGTCGGAACGCTCACCGGGTCGAAGACCTCAGCAAAGCGCAAGAAGGACGTCAAGCAGATGCTCGAGCATGGGGAGCTGCTCACAATGGAGGAGTTTTACGCTCTTTGGACACGTTGGAAAAATGAGGTCTACCACAAGCGGGAGCACGACGGTCTTAAGAAAGACCGGGAGAAATGGGTCACGCCGATCGAGCTCTTCCAGCACGGGCAGCGATACGAGAAGGCAGCGCCTCCCCGGGAGTATGCGGCGATGCTGCTCATGAAGGCAGACACAGCCCTCGTCAGGAATCAGGGCATCATGAAATTCGGCACGCTCTACACGGACTATGAGCTCGCGAAGTACGTCGGCGAGAAGGTCGGCATCAAGTGGGACATCGACGACGTGACGAAGCTCTACGTCTACACCCGGGACGGGCGGAAGATATGCGAGGCGGTTTCCGCCGAGCTGCTCATGATTGCCCCGAAGGTATCACAGGAGGCACTCGAGAAGCATCTCCGCAACCAGAAGCGCCAGCTCAAGGAAGTCCGGGAGACCCTCGAAGAGTTCCGCCGCCCCTACGAGCTCCGGCTTGAGGAGGGGGACGGGAAGGCCCGGGCGGTCGGCGCGCTCGACCTCACAATCAGATCGGAGCGCAGCCAGACACCGAAGGTCATCACGCTCCCGAACGACAAGGAGTTCCGGGGGGAGGCCGAGGCAAAGCGGAAGGCAACCGCGAAGGCCGGAGGCGATTCGGAGTTTATCACCGCAAAAGCGGAAGCGGCCCTCTCAAAGCTGAGAGGCATCGGATAAGGAGGATTTACACATGGAAGCAACAGCAGCAGCAATTTACACGGGCGAAACGCAGACGATCGCGGAGCGCGTGAATAACTATATCGCCGCCACAAAAGGCAGCATCGCGGGAATTGCCCGCGAGATCAACTACTCAAGAACGACCATCTCCCGCTATCTCTCGGGCAAGTATGACAGCGACCCGAGCGACCTCGAGCGGAAGCTCTCCGAGTACCTTCGGGAGCAGGGCGAAGAAATTGACGCCAGCGCTCCCGGGGAGGCTCCCCGGAAGTTCCTGAAGAAGCGGACGGACATCTTCGAGAGCCGTGACATGAAGAAGGTCATCGGCGTATGCAGCGCGGCACAGGAGGACATCGGCCTCGGCATCGTGGTCGCGAAGAGCGGATTCGGCAAGACCTACGCCCTCAAGTATTACGCAAAGATGCCCCGGGTCGCCTATGTGGAATGTGACGACACTATGAGCAGCCGCGACCTTGTGGAGGCGATTGAGCGGGCGCTCGGCATCCCCTCCTCCTATGGCACAATCTGGAAGCGGGTCAACGGCATCCGGGAGTTTTGCAACGTCAACAAGGGCTATCTCATTATCATCGACGAGGCCGACAAGCTCATAAGCAAGTACACACAGAAGAAAATGGAGATTCTCCGGGGGATATTCGATCAGGCCGACGTCGGCCTTGTCATCGCCGGGGAGCCCCGCCTCGAGGCACAGATCAAGACCTATCTCAACCGCTTCGCGAACAGGGTCGATTTTTATGCCTCCCTGAAGGGGCTCTCGGGCGCAGAGGTTGAGAGCTACCTCTCGGGCTACGACATCGACAGAGATGCCCTTGAGGAGCTCAAGGCCCGGGCGTGCAACAGTCAGACGGGATGCTTCAGGCTCTTCGACCGGACGCTGAACAATATTATCAGGATTCTCAACGCCAACAATGAAACGACGATCACGCTCAAGGTCATCGCTCAGGCGTCGGACATGATGATGCTCTAACGGACAGGAGGCCAAATCAATGAAAATGACAAAACAGCGGCTCATGGGCCTCGCCCTCGTCGTGATCTCCGTCCTTATGCTGCTTCTCGCTTCCACCGGGGAGACGCTGGAAGACAGAGACGCGACCGCCGTGCTCCTCACCCTCCCCCTCGGGGTTTACATGATGGTAACAAAGCAGTATCTCCTCTATGACGGGGAGGAGCCCGTCGAGGAAGAAAATGAACAGCCGGGGACACAGCTCCCCGAGCACATAGCAAGAAAGGAGTTCCAACATGGGACGAAAAAGAATTGTAGAAGCCCCCACCTTCAAGACGTGGGAAGAAGTGGATGCCGCGCTCCGGGAAATCGCTGAGGAGGAAATCGCGATCGCGGACATTGAGGGCGAAATGAACAAGCAGATCAACGGCATTAAAATCACGGCAGCGCAGGAGGCAAAGCCTCACCATGACAGAATCAGCACGCTCGAGAAGGACGTCAAGGAGTTCGTCACGGAGCATCGTGACGAGCTCGGAGGCAAGAAGACGCGGACGCTCAACTTCGGCGAGACCGGGTTCAGGAGGAGCACGTCGGTCGTGATCCCGAAGGACAAAGGGCTTGTCGCTGAGATTATCCGCCGCTTGAAGGTAAAGAAGCTCACGGACTGCATTATCACCGAGGAGAAGGTAAACAAAGACGCCCTCCGGCAAAAAGGCGAGGATGTTGTCATCGCGGTCGGGGCGCGCTGGAAGCAAGAGGATGCCTTTTGGTATGAGGCCCATCAGGAGAAGCTCGAGGCTTCTAAGAGTATTCAGTAAAGGACAGTAAAGGAGACAGCACAGACACGGAATGAAAGTTGACATCTTCAGTACAGATCGAAAATACCGGGTCATTTATGCCGACCCGCCGTGGAAGTACAGCAGCAAAGAGGCGATGGGGAAGAAATTTGTCCCGCTTGAAAAGGTTTACCAGACAGAAAAAACGGCATCTATGTGTGAATGGGACGTCGGAAGGATTGCGGAAAAGGACGCGGCGCTCTTTATGTGGACGACCGATTCACACATCGAAGACGCGCTCAAGCTCTTCAGAGCGTGGGGGTTCCGTTATGTGACGGTCGCGTTTGTTTGGAAAAAAGTCAGCATCAACGGGAAGACCCTCGCGAACCTCGGACAATGGACGCTTAAAAATTGCGAGCTATGCCTTTTCGGAACAAGGGGGAGGATGCTCCAATATAAAAAGGCGAACAACGTCCAGCAGCTTGTCGAAGCGGTCAGGAACCGGCACAGCGAAAAGCCTGAAGAAGTCAGGCGGCGGATAGAGCAGCTATTCGGAGACGCTCCGAAGATTGAGCTCTTCGCCCGGGAACGTGCTGAAGGGTGGGACTATTGGGGAAATGAGGTGTAAAACATGGCGACAACAAAACGGGGGCGCACGTCCGCCCCCCGCTCTTCCATCCGTACAATATGGGGCATCGCAAAGAGCCCGGAGCTCTCCCTCGAGGAGGCCGACCTCTATGCCCTCATAGAGCGGGAAACAGGCAAGCAGCACATGAGGGAGCTCTCTCAGGGGCAGATCGACAAAGTGTGTCGCGTGCTTCAGCAGATGAAGGACGGCGTCCGGCCCCCGGCCTCGAAGCCGGGCAAGCGGACGGACGAGGGCGGCAATCCGCAGACAGTCGCGCAGCGGCGCAAGATTTACAAGCTCACGGGCGAGCTCGGATGGAATGACACCCCGGCCCGGCTCAACGGGTTCATTCTGAAGATGTTCAAGGTCAGCCGGATCGAATGGCTCACGGTCGCACAGTGTTACATTCTGATCGAGGCCCTGAAGAAGATGCTCGAGCGCGAACAGGAAAAGGAGGAGGGCGGCGATGGCTAAACAGAAGCGCCTCACGAAGAAAGAGATTGCGCTCCGGGCGGAGGTAAAAAAGCGCCTTCAGGAGGAGGGCATCCTCCCACCCGACAAGGCCCGGCTTAATCGAAAGAAGTTCGCCCGGGAGGTTATGGCGGAGTTCAAGGCGATGGATGTCCTCGCCGCCGACCTCTATCTTCACAAAGCGATCGGCTGCATGGTTTCGGAGGATATGCCGAGGGTCTCCGAGGAGCAAGTCGGCGTCCTGAAGCTCCTGAAGATTGCGGTCGAAACACAGAAGTTCATGGAGGCCCTCAAAGCAGAGGGCCGGACACAGTACACGATCGGGGAGTACGTCGACAAGGTCGTCCGCCCGGTCAGGGATTTATAGGAAGGAGCAGCACATGAAAACCTATCAACTTGCGATCCGAGAGATCGCAGCGGCTCACGAAAAACTCGGGGAGCCGATGAAGAAGGAGGAGCAGCAGCTCCTCGAGAAGATGAACACCTTCCAGCTCGCGCAGGAGCTCAACCTCGCCCGGGAGGTTCTGAACCTTCGGCAGATTCAGGAGACGCTTGAAATCTCCCAGGAGATGGCAGAGAACGAGCGGCGCAGGATGGCAAAACAAGAACAGGAGGAAAAAACAAAATGAAAGCTATTGCAAAGGGCATCGACGTCAGCAAATGGCAAGGAACAATCAACTGGACACAGGTCAAGGGCGCAGGCATCTCGTTCGTCATGATGCGCCTCGGGCGCGGAAAGCTGAAGGGCGGGCCGTGTGACTATGACATCAAATTCAAGGATAATATCGCGGGGGCGCTCGCGGCGGGCCTCGGGGTCGGCGTGTACTTTTACAGCTACGCCCTCAGCGTTGCCGACGCGAAGGCTGAGGCGGAATGGGTTATCAAGGCCCTCGAGCCCTACAAGGGAAAACTCACCTATCCCGTTGCCTTCGACCTTGAGGACAGCTCTCAGGCGAGCCTCGGGAAGGCCGTCCTCTCGGACATGATTGTCGCGTTTTGCGGAGCCCTCGAGACGGCGGGCTACTACATCAGCCTCTACTCTAACCGCTCGTGGCTTACGACAAAGTATGACGCCGCGAAGATTGGGCGTTTTGATGTGTGGCTCGCTCAGTGGGAAGTCAGCGCCCCGACCTACTCCGGGAGCTTCGGCATGTGGCAGCACTCAAGCAAGGGCAGCGTCCCGGGCATCTCCGGGAACGTCGACCTCGACGTCGCCTTTTATGACTTCCCGGACATCATCAGAAAGAAGGGCCTCAACGGGTTCGCCGCTTCCACCCCGGCCCCGGAGCCTTCTCCGGCCCCGGTTCCCGGCACGGGCACAGAGCTCACCGGGCAAGGCCTCGCGGACTATTGCAAGGGCCTACTCGAGAGACCGAGCGCCTACATGTGGGGGGAGTTTGGCAGAGAGATCACAGTCTCCCGCATTGAGGATGCGGCGAAGCAATACCCGAGCCACTACAGCGCGCAGCGTATCGCACATCTGAAGACGCTCGTCGGGGAGGGCTACATCGGGAGCGATTGCGTGGGTATGATTAAATCCTATTATTGGGGCGGCGTCGGAAGTATTGAGTATGACGCCGCTACCGACAAGTCGGCGGGGATGATGCTCGACGCGGCGAAGGTCAAAGGGGACATCGGAAGTATTCCAGAAAGACCGGGCGTGTGTGTCTGGATGAAAGGGCACATCGGCGTCTATGTGGGAAACGGCGAGGTCGTCGAGTGTACGCTCGGGACGTTCGGGGATGGCATTGTGAAGACAAGGCTCTCCGATCGGAAATGGCTCAAATGGCTCGAGTGCCCCTATATCTCCTATGAGGCCGCGCACGTGCCCGTGGAGCCCCCGAAGGAGCCGGAGCCGACACCCGTCCCGGATTGGAAGCAGCAGGGCCTCACGGCCCTCACAGAGGCCGGGGTCATCACTGATCCGGACTATTGGGCGGGGCGCATGAATGAGACGGTTACAGTCGGCGAGCTCATGGGAATCGCCGCGAAAATGTTCGGGATTCTCAAGTAGACAAGGAGGGGCAGGATGAACAAACTCGCCGAGAAGCTCACGCTTGAAATGATACCCGACGGCATATGGCACACGGTCGCCGAAGAGATCGGGGTCAGCAATCTCATAAAGCTCGCGGAGCTCGTCGGCGGGGCAAACATCTACATCCCGAAGGCCGAGAGCTTCGTGAGGCCCGTGCTCTATGAGAAAATCAAAGAGGAGTACAACGGATATAACACCGCGCAGCTCGCGCGGAAGTATGGCATCACCGAGCGATGGGTTCGGGAGATATGCGGGGACGACATACCCGGACAAATGGAGCTCATTGAATACCTCGAGGGGCTCGGAAGTAACTCTTAGAATTGCTTCCTATGTAAACTTCACAGATTCGGCCTTATCCTATGACTTAGGAGCTAACGCTCCTAAGTCGTTTTTTTATTCCAAAAAAGGAGGAAAAAATCATGGTAGAAATTCAGACAGCGGCGGGTCAGGTGCTTGTATCTCTTGCGCTTGGGGTCATCTCCCTCTTGGGGGCCTTCGGGCTCTTCTACATCCGCAAGGGCGGCTTGTGGCTTGACGAGAAGACAAAGCAGCTCAAGGACGAGAAACTCAGGAAGCAGCTCGATGACGCCCTCGACGACGTGGAGAACCTCGCACGGGTTACGGTCGGGGCAATCGAACAAACGACCGCGAAGGCGATCCGGGAAGCCGTAAAGGACGGCAAGACTAACCGGGAGGAGCTCACCTCGCTCTCGAAGATTGCCTTCAGCGAAATCAAGAGCAAGGTCGGGCCGGAGGCTCAGAAGGTCATCGCGGAGAACCTCGGCAGCTTCGACGAGTATCTCTCGAATCTGATTGAGGTCAAAGTGCTTGAGCTCAAGGCCGAGACGGGTCAGTAAGGGGGAACACATGGAGGCGGGTCAAATTCTTATGTACGTCCTTCAGACCCTCATCACGATCGCCCTCGGGCTTGTGGGATGGAGCGTTAAAAACTCCATCGCGGAGCTGAAGAACGGAATCAAACACAATGCGGACGACATTAAGCGGCTCGAGGAGCGGCACAGTTCCGAGATGGAACGGATGAAGGAGAAATTCGACGACTTAAAGAGCGACCTCCCCTTTGTCTATGTTACCCGGGAAGACTACGTCCGCACAATGAACAACGTCGATAAGCAAATGAGCGACATTAACGGAAAGTTGGATCGGCTGCTTTCCGGCAGTAAGGAGGGGTAAGGCATGGACGAAATCACGGAAGCCGAAGTCAGCAGGAACAAAGCAATCAGGGGGTATATTGTGCGCTCCCTCGTCAAGGGGTTTCAGAACACCCTCCTCGTAAAGCAGATTACAAACGCATTGATCGCGGATGGGATGATCGTTTCCCCGGACATTTCAAAGCATCTCGATTATCTGAAAGAGGGCGGTTATATCACGTTTACCGACAAAAGCGTGACAGCCTATAATGCCTATCGCAAAGACGCGGTCATCAAGCTCACGAAGGAAGGGGTCGACCTCGTCGAAGGTACAACCGACGACCCGGGGGTCGATGTTTAATGGCGGAGCGGAGACGCACGCGAATCTCCTCGAAGATCACGCAGCTCCCGGAGGAGCTGAAGGAGCAGCTCGACGAGAAGCTCCTCGACACGGCGAACACTTACGAGGACATCGCGGAGTGGTTAAAGGCCGAGGGCTATGACATCAGCAAGAGCGCGGTCGGGCGCTATGCTATCCGGGCGAATCAGGCGACGCAGCGGGTCGTCGAGACGCTTGAGAAGACGAAGGCAATCGCCGCAGCCGTGGAGAAAAATCCGAGCCTTGACTATACCCGAGCGTCACGGATGGTTCTCATGGACGGCCTCATGCAGCGCGTCAGCACCGCCGAGGAGGAGTTTCAGGAAATGCCGCTCGACAAGGCGGGGCGTCTGATTGCCTCCCTCTCGAGGACGGAGACCTATGAGCAGCGCGTCCGGCAGGACATGAAGAAGAAGTCCGAGCTCGCGTTCGAGCAGCTCGAGGCCGAGCTCATGGCGGCAATCAAACAAGACCCGGAGCTCTCGAAGGAGCTGCACTCGATACTCAGCCGGGCGAGGGAGAAGGTGCTGAAGGATGGCGATTGATCTGAACGAATACCTCGAGAAGCTCGAGGAGCCGGAAGACCGCGAGGCGGTCGCAAACCGGGAATATCAGAAGGAGCTCTTCGAGGAATATGTCGTCCGGGGAACCGACCGCCAGAAGGAACGGGAGCAGCTCCTCCGGGAGTATAAACAGGGCGCGGCCCTCACCGGGGAGAAGGGGCTCAGGAAAAAGCTCGGGGCGTTCGATCTGGAATACTTCGGGCGGGCCTATCTCCCGCACTACTTCGTCCGGGAATCCCCGGAGTTTCACGGGGAGCTCGACCGGATATGGGCGGAGGGCGTCCTCAAGGGCAAGAATCCGCTCACAGAGGCGAAGGCGATCGACCGGGCCCCGGGATGCCGAAGGGCAATCGAGGCCCCCCGAGGTCACGCGAAGTCGACGACCTTCACCTTCAAGGACAGTATTCACGCCGGGATTTACGGCTACAAGCACTATGAGATCATACTCTCGGACAGCACGGAACAGGCTGAAGGCTTCCTCGGGGACATCAAGACCGAGATCGAGGAGAACGGCGCAATCCGGGAGGACTTCGGAGACCTTCAGGGGCGCGTCTGGAAGGCGACCGTCATTCTCCTCTCCAACGGGACGAAGATCGAGGCGCTCGGCGCGGGCAAGAAAATCAGAGGACGGCGTCATAAACAATGGAGGCCCGACCTGATTCTTTGCGACGACCTTGAGAACGACGAGAACGTCAACACGACCGAGCAGCGGAAGAAACTCCGAAATTGGTTTTACAAGGCAGTCAGCAAGGCGGGCGACACTTACACGGACATCGTCTATATCGGGACGCTGCTCCACTATGACGCGCTCCTCGCCAACGTCGCCCGGAATCCGAGCTATAAGGCGGTCAAATACAAGGGCGTCATCAGCTTCGCGGTCAATACGGAGTTATGGGACGCATGGGAGCGAATCTACACCGACCTCTCGAACGAGGCCCGGCAGGAGGAAGCTGAGGCGTTCTTCGAGGCAAACCGGGAAGAAATGCTCGAGGGGGCCGAGGTTCTATGGGAGGCGAAGCTCTCCTACTACGACCTCATGGTTATCCGCATATCGGAGGGCGAGGCGTCCTTCAATTCGGAAATTCAGAACGACCCGATCGACCCGGAGAACTGCACATTTAACGAGGAGTGGTTCGACTTTTACGATGACGACGGGAAAATCCCGCCCGACTTTAGCGAAGGGCGGTTCCTCTTCATCGGCGCGAACGACCCCTCTCTCGGCAAGACCCGCAAGAGCGACACGAGCTCAATCATCGGGCTCGCGCTGGACACTAAAAGCGGCTATATGTACGTTGTCATCGCCTCCGTGGAGCGGCGCAAGCCGGACGTCATCATCGAGGACGCAATCGAAACGAGCCGGAGGCTCAAGCGGGAGTATAAAAAGCCCTTCACGAAGTTCGGCGTCGAGACGGTACAGTTTCAGGCATATTTCAAGGACATCATGGTTCAACGCTCGGCAGAGGCCGGGGAGTATCTCCCGATTGAGGAGATCAAGAGCATACAGAACAAGGACGTCAGGATTCAGAGCTTGCAGCCCTTCGTCAAGAATGGCTACATCAAGTTCTCGAAGCGGCACAAGGAGCTCCTGAAGCAGATGTCCGAGTACCCGATGGGGGCGCACGACGACGCGCCGGACGGCCTTGAAATGGCGGTTAAACTTGCGCGGAGCGTGACAGTCGGGACAAAGGTCGATTATAAATCAGTCATCAGCCGGGCCCTCAGATTCAGGCACGGCGGATATTAAGGGGGGCGAGGCATTGAGCAGTAAAAAGAAGAACAAACAAAAACGGCAAGCGATGAAGGCCCCGGCCCCGGCAATCAGGAGGCCGGACTTCCATGAGGTCGCGGTCGCACAGATACAAGACAAATATTCGAGCTATCCGTCGAACGGGCTCACGCCGGAGCGCCTCGCGAACATTTTCAAAGAGGCGGACGCCGGGGACATCATGCGTCAGGCGGAGCTCTTTGAGGAAATGGAGGAGAAAGACCCCCATCTCTTTTCACAGCTTCAGACGAGGAAGAACGCGGTCACGGGCCTCGACTATGAGGTCATCCCCTTCGACAGCGACGATGAGCGCGACAAGGAGATCGCCGAGTTCATTGAGGGCGAGCTCAACAGCATCGAGAGTTTTGAGGACGTCATGCTCGACCTCCTCGATGCAATCGGCAAGGGAATCGCAGTCTCCGAAATCATGTGGGGATTCGAGGAAGGCCGGACAACGGTTAATGACATCCGATGCAGACATCAAAAACGGTTTTTTTGGGACGACGAGGACGACTTCAAGGTTAGGACACAGGACGCCCCGGAAGGCATCCTCCTCCCGGAGAATAAGTTCATCGTCCACCGCTACAAGGCGCGCTCCGGCCATCCGGCCCGGGCGGGCGTGCTGAGGGTCGTCGCGTGGTGTTACCTCTTCAAGAATTACGACCTCAAGGATTGGGTCAGCTTTTGCGAAGTCTTCGGGATGCCGCTCCGCCTCGGCAAGTACGCACAGGGCGCAAGCGAGGCGGACAAAAAGGCACTCATGGAGGCGCTCGTCCAGATTGGGACAGACGCGGCGGGCATTATCCCGGATGGCACGGAGATCGAGTTCAAGAACAGCGACAAGACCTCGACGACCGACTTATATGAGCGGCTCGCGCGCTATTGCGACGAACAGATCAGCAAGGCAGTTCTCGGGCAGACACTCACGTCGGACAGCGGAGGCGGCAGCTTCGCACAGTCAAAGACGCACAACGAAGTCCGGCACGACCTCACCGTCGCGGATTGCAAGGCGCTAGCGGCTACACTGAGGCGCGACCTCATCCGTCCGCTCGTACTTTTCAACTTCGGCGAAGACCGCCGGATTCCTTACCTCCGCTTCGATTGTGAGGAGGGGGAAGACCTCGAACAGACGGCGAACATCCTCGGCACACTGATAGAGAAGACCGGGCTCAAGGTTCCGACGTCGTACATCTACAAGAAGTTTTCTATCCCGAAGCCAGAAGGCGGCGAGGAAATCGCGATGCCAGCACAGCCAGCGGCTCCGGCCTATCCCTTCAAATGGGACGCGGGCCGTGAGGTCGCCCTGAAGGGCCCGGCTCCGAGGGCCGACCCGCAGCAGCGCATCGACAAGATTGCGGACACGGCGGTCAGGGCCAGCGCGGGCAAATTCGGGAAGCTCTTCTCCCCGGTTCTCAAGTTAATTGACAACGCGGAGACCCTCGAAGACCTGAAGAGGCAGCTCGAGGACGAGGAGCTCGCCGAGACGCTGCTCCGGGAGATGGACGCCGGGGACATCGAGGAGCTCCTTCAGCGGGCGATGATCGTCGCCGACCTCGAGGGGAGGGCGGTCGAGCATGGATGACATTGAGAGCATCATCACAAGGAACGAAGAGCCCGCCTTCGAGGAGGCCGTCCGCTACTTCGGGGAGCGTGTCCCGGTCACTCCGGGGCAGTTCTACAAGATCGCGGAAGAATACCGGGGCCTCGCCTTCACCGTCTCAGGCTATACGAGCGTTCAAGTGCTCAAGAAGTTCTATGACGAGCTCCTCGGAGCAATCGAGGACGGCGAAACGATGCAGAGCTTCAGGAGCCGGATGAACAGCTTTCTTGAGGAAAAGGGATATGAAGGCGTAACACCGTTTCAGGCCGACAACATTTTCCGCACGAACACACAAACGGCCTATCAGGTCGGACACTATGAGCAGATGACAGACCCGGGCGTCTTAAAGCTCCGCCCCTTTTGGCAGTATGACGCCGTCAACGACAGAAGCACACGGCCCTCGCACCTTGCGATGGACGGACGCGTCTTCCCGGCAGATTCCCCCGTGTGGGACACTTGGTTCCCGCCGAACGGGTTCCGATGCCGTTGTACCGTGCGGACACTCTCACGGCGTCAGGTCGAGCAGATGGGGCTCAAGGTGGAGGACAGTGTTCCCGCTCAGGCAGAGCTCCCGGACGGACGCTTCACTCATGTCATGCCCGACCCGCACTTTTCAACGAATCCGGCAAAGGTCAGATATGAGCCCGACTTAAAAGGCTACCCGGAGCCACTCGTGAAGGCGTACCAGAGACGGCAAAAGACCGGGGGAGGCAAATGAGCCCATAGGAGCCCCTACAACGCATTTTAGAGGTCAGGGGGATAAACGGACGGGGTCAATCTTCTAACGCCGTTATAACGCGGGATAACGCCGTTCAGAGCGATTCTAAAAGCAAGTAAGGAATGGAGTGATAGAATGAAAGGATTTTTCGCCCTCAGCGGGGGCGAATCAGAGCTCAAGGGGGCTCCTGAGATTGTGAAGCTCCTCCCCCTCGGGCATGTCAGCACAAAGAAGGGGGACTTCGAGGTCGACGAAGAGAGCTTCAAGGCGATGAAAGCGCAGATGCAGCAGCACGGCGTCGACATCGTCATCGACTACGAGCACCAGACACTCAAGGACATTCAGGCCCCCGCGGGCGGCTGGATCAAGGAGCTCGTGCTTCAGGACGGAGCGATCGCGGCTAAAGTGGAATGGACGGACACCGCCCGGCAGTATCTCAAAAATAAAGAATACCGCTACCTCTCCCCGGTCGTGCTCGTCAACAAGGACAACAGGGCGACGATGCTGCACTCGGCAGCGCTCACGAATACCCCGGCAATCGACGGGATGTTCCCGATTATCAATTCGCTCGGCCTCGAGGACTACGGGGACAGCGACAACAAAGAAGGAGGATACAACAATATGAATGAATTGCTCAAAAAGATCGCGGCCCTCCTCGGCCTCGGCGAAGAAGCCACCGAGGAGGAGGTCATGCAGAAGCTCGGCGAGGCGCTGAATGAGGCGAAGCAGCTCAAGGACGCAGCCGGGCAGAAGCAGCCCCCCGAGGAGGAGGGCAAGGTCGTCGCGAACAAGGTCGTTTGCGGTCTGCTCGGCCTCGAGGCCGGGGCGAAGACGGAGGACGTCGCGGCGGCAATCGTGGCGCTCAAGCAGCCGAAGGGGTTCGTCCCGGAGACGGAGCTCCGCGCGCTGAAGGAGAAGATCGAGCGCAAAGAGGCGGATGACGCCGTCCTCGTGGCGCTGAAGGCGGGCAAGATTGCCGCAGCTCAAAAGAAATGGGCGACCGAGTACGCCCTGAAAGACCCGGACGGCTTCAAGGCGTTCGTCGAAAAGGCCCCGCAGGTCGTCCCGATGGGCGAGCTCGGCGTCGAGCCGGACGGCGGCAAGGCCCCGCAGCAGACCAGCGAGGAGACGCTGAAGATTTGCAAGATGCTCGGCGTCAGTGAGGAAGACCTCAAAAAATACGGATATGGAAAGGATGATAAATAATGGCACTTGAGAGAGGCAGAAAGACCCCGGAAGTCGCGGAAGGCGGGCGGTTCCTTGTCCTTCCCGTGGCGGCGGGCGTGAAGATTTACGAGGGTTCCCTCGTGGTAATTGGCGCGGACGGTTACGCGAAGGCCGCAGCGAAAGGCACGAGCCTCACCGCAGCGGGCCGGGCCGAGAGGTTCGCAGACAACACAGGCGGCGCGGACGGCGACATCACGGTCAGGGTCGCCCGGGGCGTGTTCGTATGGGATAACGACGGCAGCGTCACGGAGGCGCACATTTTGAAGGACTGCTACATCGTGGATGACTGCACCGTCACGGCAACCAGCACAGGCAGCTCGAAAGCGGGCAAGGTCATCGCGGTCAGCGACGACGGCGTCGCGGTCGAGACCCGATAACGGGAGAAAGAGAGGTAAAGACACATGATTGTTAATCAGCAGGCCCTCCGGGGCATTTACACGAGCTTCAAGGTCATCTTTCAAAAGGCGTTCGACCAGAATGAAACCTTATGGCAGAGGATCGCGACCCTTGTCCCCTCTGAGACGGGCGAGGAAAATTATAAATGGCTCGGAAAAATTCCGCACATGAGGGAATGGATCGGCGACCGCCAGATTCAGAACCTCAGCGCGTCGGACTACACCATCAAGAATAAGCCCTTCGAGCTCACGGTCAGCGTACCCCGCAGCGACATCGAGGACGACCGGATCGGCCTCTATAAACCGATTGTTGAGAGCATCGGCCAGAGCGCGAAGCAGCACCCCGACGAGCTCGTCTTCAAGCTGCTCCCGGGCGGCTTCGTGAATAAGTGCTACGACGGGAAGGCGTTCTTCGCCTCCGACCATGTCGTCGGGGACGGCAAGAAGGCAAAGAGCTACAGCAACAAGGGAACCGCCCGTCTGAGCCGCGCGGCCTACCGCGCAGCGCGTAAGGCGATCATGTCCCTCGTGGACGAGAACGGCGACAGCCTGAACCTCGTGCCCGACCTTTTGATCGTCGCCCCCGCGAACGAGGATGTCGCGAAAGAGATCCTTCTCGCCGACGAAATCAACGGCACGACCAACACCGACAAGGGCACGGCGGAGCTCATGGTCGCGACGCAGCTCGCCGGAAAGAGTGAAAACTCGTGGTATTTACTTTGTACGAAGCGCCCGATTAAGCCGTTCATTTTTCAGGAGCGAAAAAAAGTACAGTTCCACCAACTCACCGGGGAGACCGACGAGAATGTCTTTATGCGTGCGGAGTATGTCTACGGCGCAGACAGCCGGGACAATGCGGGTTATGGTCTATGGCAGATGGCCTATGGCTCGGACGGCTCCGACCCGGAGACGCCTCCGGCCTCGGGCGGCGCAGACACCCCGACCGCATAACGGGCCGGGCCTGAAAGGAGGCGGCAAAGATGGCCTACTGCACAGAGGACGAAGTCCGGGGGATGATTAAGGACGACGCCCTGAACACATTGATCGGCGACGCCTACATCGAAGAACCAGAGCGGCGGGAGGAGCTGCTCCGCCCGATTGTCACGGAGGCGATCGAGGACGCGAGCGGCGAGATTGACGGCTATCTCACGAAGAGATACAGTCTTCCCCTCCCCGGGCCCCCGAAGATTCTGAACAAATTCGCGAAGGACATCGCCGTCTATAACCTGTTTTCCCGGATTGGGATTGACGAGAGCAGCGAACAGAAAAACATCCTCAACCGTTACAATGCAGCGATTAAGTTCCTCACGCTGCTCGCCGAGGGGAAGGTCGACATCGGGGTCTCCGATACCACCGAAACAGCCCGGACAGGGTTCAGCGTCAGCTCGAGCCCCCGCCTCTTCTCCCGGGATAAACTGAGGGGGATGTAATGGGGTACAGCATCCGCCTCGAGGGAGACGTCCGAAAGCTCATGAAACGCCTGAAGCATTACTCCGACCTTGACAAGAAGCACATCACGGCGGCGATGGCGGAGGCGGTCAGGACGTCCACCCTTGAGCGGTACAAACAGGAGAAAGACCCGGAGGGCAAGAAGTGGAAGTCCTCCATCCGGGCGGAGGCGGAAGGCGGCAAGACGCTCACTGACACGGCACGGCTGAGAAATTCCATCCGGGCGAAGTCGGACGCCTCGGGGTTCACAGTCGGCACGAATACGATTTACGCCTCGACCCACCAACTCGGAGAGAAGGGCCGGAAAATCACCATCCGGGCAAAGACCTCGAAGGGGCTCGTCTTCAAGATTGGCGACCAATGGATTCGCAAGAGACAGGTCACGGTCAGGGTCAAGATTCCGGCCCGCCCGTTCCTGGGCTTGTCAGAAGACGACCTTCAGGAAATCAAGGGGACGCTCGAAGACGCCCTCGGGGAGGAGTAAAAGATGTTTGTTCAATGTCAGCAATTCTTAAAGGACGCGCTGAAAGAAGCGGGCATCCATACGCCCCCGATCACCAGCCTGAAGAAACTCACGTTATACACCGACAGTCACGTCGGCGCGATACTCTTCGATTCGGAGACCCTCAGCCGAAGCGGCTCGAAACGTATTTTTAGGAATGAGAGGGGCGACCAGCAAAAGAGGCGGAAGGTCTACGAGCGGAGCATGACATTCGACGTTATTATCGGCGAATACACAGCGGAGAAGGCGGAGGCAATCTACGAGAGGTTCCTCAGTACGGTTGAGCGCGGTCTGTATATCGACGGAAATTTCACGGCGGCGGAGATTGAGGGCGCGGATTGGGTCGAGAAGGATGACAGCATCTTAAAGGCTCAGGTCGCCGTACAAGTCAAAATCAGGTTTGACGGCGGCGTCTACCGCGACACCGACTATATTGACGCCAGCAGCATGGAGCTCGGCATCAGCGCCGAGAACATCATCGGAAAGGAGACAGTCACACATGGCGAAGACACAGGAGCCGGCAGCACAAGGGCCGGCAGAGAATAAAGCAGGGCCGGAGCTCTTCAGGATCGAGGAGCTCAAGGCAAAAAAGAAAACGTCCGCCCCGATCTATAGCGGCGTATGCACCGCGCAGAATTGGGGGCCGGGCAAGGTAATCTCGGAGGCGGACTATGACGCAGCAGTCAAGGCGTTCAGCTTTGCCCCTATGGGAAAGAAGGTGGAGTAAATGCTTGGAGATGTTATTGCAACCGTCAGCGACGGCCTCCTCGGATTTGAGACTGAGAAGGGGACAGGGATATTCGCCGCGATCGGCGTCTCCCCTGTTAAGGCGAACGCACCACTCACAATCACAGGGAACATGGGCGTCACGAAGATACGGGAGCGCCTCGGGCTCTCCCCTCTTGCGGATTCGGTCATGGATTCGGTTGAGAATGGGGCGAGCCGGATTTACTGCATCCCGGTCGAAGCAACGACCGAGGGCACAATCAGCGAAATTAAGAAGACAGGCGACAGCTCCGGGAGCTTCACCGCCGAAGGCAAGCCGAACAACGCTTATTCGGTCATCGTGGAGTTCACGGGAAAGGGCGGGTTTAATACGGCGCTCTTCACCTACTCCATCGACGGCGGCTTCAGCAAGTCCGACGAGGTCACGCTTCCCATGACGGGCGAGTTTGAGATTCCCGGGACGGGCGTGACGCTGAAGTTCACACAGGACGCCAGCACGCCGGAGGAGAGCTTCCAGATCGGGGACGCCTTCAGCTTCAGCACAACGGCCCCTCAGATGACGAACGCGGACGCGCTGGACGCAATCGGGAAGCTCAAGCAGTTTGACGAGCTCTTCGAGTACGTCCATGTGGTCGGGGAATCTACTCCGGCTATGTGGGCGGCAGTCTCGGAGGCACAGGCCGAGCTTGAGGAGCTGAAGCACAAGCCGCTACTCTTCATCATGGAAGCCGGGAACATCGGAAAAGACGAGGACGTCGGCGACTATGCCCTCCGGCTCGAGGCTGAGAAAAAGAAACTCAAGAACAAGAACATCGCCGTTGTAGCGGCCCGCTCCCTCTATGTGAAGATGGACGGCACGACGGTCGAGATCAACAACGCCGGGATCGTATGCGGCCTTATGGCAAAGACCAACGTGCAGCAGTCCATCGGACGGACGTCTGAAGCGGCGGGCATGGGAATCTCAAAAGACAAAATGATCGAGCTCCGTCCGGCAGGAATCAAGGAATACCTTGAGCTCCTCGATAACGCGAAGTATATCACTTTCCGGGAATACGACGGCCTCGATGACTTCTATGTCACAAATGCCCGGGTCATGTCCCCGGACGGCTCGGACTTTCGCTATATCGAAGATGTGCGGGTCGTGAACAAGATTGTCCGGGAAGTCCGAAAGGCCGGGCTCCCGCTCCTTCAGGAGGACATCGACGTCGAGGACACACAGGGAGAGCTTGAGCGCCGGGCGAAGTATATGGAAGCCCCGCTCGACGATATGGTTCGGAACAAGGAAATCTCCTCCGCGCAGATCACCGTCCCGGAGGGTCAGGACATCATCAAGGACGAACGGATGGACGTTGTCGTCCGCTATGTGTCCCGGGGCTATATCCGCTCGATTCACGTCGACATCGGGCGGGCCAACGTCACAGCATAAAGGGGGGAAATCGAATGTTAAGAGTAAACGGCAGGGCCTACGATTGGGGCGACGTTGACTTCCAGATGCCCGGCCTCAACATTGAGGTTCAGGAAATCAGCTATAACGACGAGCTTGAGAAGGAGGTCGTCTACGGGGCGGGCCAGAGGCCCCGGGGCTACGGCGAGGGCAACTACAAGTCGGAGGGCAAGATCAGCCTCCTCCGCGACGATTATGACGAGCTGCTTGACTATTGCAAGCGGCGGGGGATAAAGCTCTACAAGCTCGTCATCCCGAAGATCGCGGTCTCCTATGCGAATCCGGGAAGCCGCACAAGGACGGACATCCTCAGTACGGTCACATTCACGAAAACAGACCAGAAGGCAGCACAGGGCGACAAGAGCCTCAAGGTCGACATGGACTTCATCATCGTCAATGGTATCACCCGCGACGGCGTGAAGGCAGTCTAATCAAAATAAATGACAAATGGAGGTTACGATCATGGAAGAGAACAGAGACAACAGCATACAGAAGGCGGCGGACACCGCTCTCACTGAAGAACAGAAAATCAAAGCAAAGTACAGCGGCGAGAAGGTTTATAAAATTGCATTGACTTTGCACCCGGACGACGAGACCGAGGTTCCCGTCGCATACTACTTCAAGCGGCCTGGGAATCCGAGCTATAACCGCTATGTCAAGACAGCCTCGAAGGATATGACGGGCGCACTCAAAACGTTCATGTTTGACGCGGTCGTCGAGGAAAGCAAAGCGCAGCTCGAGAAAGACCTTGAGGAATATCCGGCTCTCGCGATCAGCGTCGGCGAGAAACTGCTCTCGATGATGGGATTCACCGACCTGTCAAATTTGAGGAAACTCTAAGCGAGAAGCTCCGGGAGGTACGGGCGAACATCTTCGACGCGGGGACGCTCGAGATTCATCGGTTCGTGCCTCCCGCTCTCTTGGAGGGAATAGACGTCGACAGGCTTGAGATCGAGGAGTTCCTCGAGCTGCTCGCAAAGGCGCGTTATGTTCAGGAGGTAGAGGCCGCGATTATTCAGCGGGGCGTCGTGGAAGCCTTCGGGGAGGAATGAAAAAGCCGACCCTTCAAAAGGTCGGCTCCCGTCGCTGAATCCATGCGCTATAAAGTTTTGTCGCGTTCCTCGCGGCCCTGAAGACGCTCTCCTTCTTCTTGTCCAGATGTCGGCCCCGTGTGTTTTGGGCCCCTATCCATAGAGCATAGGGGATGACATACAGGGTCAACGGCACGAAGACGAGGACAGAAAGGCCAACGCCGACGCACAGAGCAAAGACGAGAATCTTCAGCATGAAAGAAAAAAAGACCATCCTCACCGCCTCCTCGCTCCCATTATAACACGGGAAAGGAGTGATTAAAAGCATGAGCCTCGAATCGGTATTCAAATTGAGCCTCATTATGAATCTGATTGACAATCTCACCGAACCGATGTCGAGGGTCTCGTCGGCAGCGGGGGGCTCAATCAGCAAATTACAAAGCATGGAACAGACCCTCGGAGGCATGACAAAAGGCGGCGCAGTCATGGCGGGCGTCGGGATGCAGATCACGGAAGCAGCCCTCGCCCCGGTCGAGGCGACCTTCGAGACCCGGAGGGCGCTCGGGGAGCTCTCCTCCCTCGGCGTGAAAGACCTCGGGGCGCTGGAAGACGCCGCGCGCAGCTTTTCCGACCAATGGGCCGGGACATCGAAGGCGGACTTTATCAGCGCGGCCTATGACATCAAGAGCGGCATCGCATCCCTCTCAGACGAGGGCGTCGCACAATACACGGAGCTCGCGGGCGTGACGGCGAAGGCTACAAAGTCGACCATCGGGCAGATGACAGACCTTTTTGCGACAGGCTACGGAATCTATAAGGACTTTTACGGAGACCTCTCCGACATGGAGTTTGGTGAGATGTTCAGCGCCGGAATTGCGACGTCTGTCAAGCAGTTTAAGACGGACGGCTCGCAGATGGCGGGCGCAATCAAGACACTCGGGGCGTCGGCAACGACGGCACAGGTTCCCCTCGAGGAGCAGCTCTCCGTCCTCGGTATGCTTCAGGCGACCATGTCGGGCGCGGAAGCGGGCACAAAATACAAGGCGTTCCTCCGGTCGGCAACAAAGGGAGGCGAGGCCCTCGGCCTGAGCTTCACCGACGCGAACAATCAGCTTCTAAGTATGCCCGAGATACTCGAGCAGCTCCGGGGCAAGTTCGGCGAAACAATGGACGCCGCCGAGAAAATGGAGCTTCAAAAGGCGTTCGGGGACACGGAAGCCGTCGCGCTCATTGATCTCATGTATAACAAGACGGGCGACCTTCAGGATAACATCCTCTCCCTCTACGATTCAATGGGCGGAGGAATAGGCGTCGCCACCGAGATGGCGACAGCAATCAATGAAACGGAGCCGGAGAAGTTCCAGCGGCTCCAACAGCAGATACACAATGTCACGGAAGACCTCGGAAACAGCCTCCTCCCTACTGTCAATACAGTTATGGGGAAGGTCGGGGAGTTTATCGCGAAGGGGGCCGAGTGGGTTCAGAATCATCAGGAGCTCGTCAGGGTCATTATGCTCGTCGTCCTATGCCTCGGGGGATTCCTCACAGTCGCCGGGTCAGTCATCGCGGTCGTCGGAGGCGTGGGCCTTGTGTTCACGAAGACGGCGGGCCTTGTCACCGGGTTCATCGGCACGATTAAGAAGCTCCCGGATATGCTGGACACCGTGCGAATATATGGCATGTACGCGGGGGACGGCATCAAGAAGGGCTTTTCGTATATCAAAAGCGCCGGAGCCGGGGCGATTAGCGGCATTAAGAACGTCGCCCTCAGTATGGCGAACATGGCAAAGACCGCAGCGATCAGCGGGGTCAACGCCCTCAAGAGCATGGCGAGCGGGCTCGTCGGGATGGCGAAACAAGCAATCACGACGGCAGCGACGGCCCTCGGGCCTCTCATTAGTTCCGTCTGGAGCTTTACGGCGGCGCTCCTTGCGAATCCGATCACATGGGTCGTCATCGGCATCGTCGCCCTCATAGCGGGCCTCGTGCTGCTCTATAACAAGTGCGAGTGGTTCCGAAATTTAGTCGACGGAATCATCAGCGGGGTCAAAGAAAAACTCGGCGCAGCCTTCGCGTTCGTGAAGAATATCTTCGGCGCGATTGGCAACGTCATCGGTAAAGTCATGGGCGCGGCGAAGGCGACCGTCGAAGAAAAGCTCGGCAATATGAAGCGGGCCTACGAGGAACACGGCGGCGGAATCAAGGGCGTCGCAGCGGCAGCGGTCGAAGGCGTCAAAGGATTCTATACAGCGGGATTCACTTTCCTCGATAATTTGACAGGCGGCAAGCTCTCCGCTATAACGAGCAAGGTCTCGGCGAAGTTTGACGAGATCAAGAACACAGTCTCCTCGAAAATGTCAGCCGTGAAGCAGCACTTCAGCGACCGCCTGAACGATATGAAGTCGGCCTATGAAGAACACGGCGGCGGCTTAAAGGGAGCGGCAGCGGCGGCGCTGGAAGGCGTCAAGGGAGCCTATCAGGACGGATTTAATGCAGTCGACAAACTCACAGGCGGCAAGCTCTCCGCCATAACAAGCAAGGTCTCGGCGAAGTTTGACGAGATCAAGAACACAGTCTCCTCGAAAATGTCAGCCGTGAAGCAGCACTTCAGCGACCGCCTGAACGATATGAAGTCGGCCTATGAAGAACACGGCGGCGGCTTAAAGGGAGCGGCAGCGGCGGCGCTGGAAGGCGTCCGGGGAGCCTACGAGGACAAATTCAACGCAATCGACAACCTCACGGGCGGCAAGCTCTCCGCTATTACAAGTAAGGTCTCGGAGAAATTCAGCGAGATCAAGAACACAGTCTCCTCGGCGATGGAAGGCGCGAAGCAATACGCAGCGTCGAAGCTCGAGGGGATGCGGGCCGTCTACGAGCAGCAAGGCGGAGGAATGAGAGGCGCGATGACGGCGACCATGTCAGGAATCCGCTCAGTCGCTCAAGATGGGTTTAACTTCGTCGATAACCTCACAGGCGGGAAACTCTCAGCTATTCGGGAGAAGTTCTCACAGGGCATCCAAAACGTCAAGAACGTCATCACCGGGGCTTTTTCATGGTTCCGGCAGTCGGGAGCAAAAATTCTCACGACGTTCACGGAGGGCATCAAGAGCGCAATCTCGGCCCCGGTCAATGCGGTCAAGGGCGCGCTTCAAAAGATTCGGAATATGCTTCCCTTCAGTGATGCAAAGACCGGGCCGCTCTCAACGCTTACACTCTCAGGCCATCGAACGATGACAACTTACGCGACGGGCCTTCAACAGGCGGCAACAGCGCCCGCCGAGGCCGTGGAGGGTTCGCTCTCCCGGGTCAGCGCACAGCTCAATCCGGCTATCCCTAACGGGCCGGAAATACCAGAACCGCCGAAGGGCCCGACACCTATGCCGACACCGATACCGCTCCCGGCTCCTTTGCCTGTTTACAGCGAGGAGCCTGAGACGGTCGGCATCGCGGCAACACGGGCCCCGGTTCGGACAATCGAGCGCCGGGAGGTCAGCAAAGAAAAAGAGACCAACTCAACAACCAGCGAGAAGGACACCGGGGTCAGTATCAACGAGTTCCACTTGACGGTCGACTTCTCGAAGATTAAGGAGCTCCCGATGCTCTTAAAATTCCTCAGAGAAATCGAGGACTATGCAAACGCGAACGGGCTCGCAACTCAAGGGGAGGGATGACGGCATGATATACACAGACGATAGCACCGTAAAGATCGACGCCGTCGTCCTTCCCGGCCTCTTCAAAAGTATTGAGGTAAAGGGGGACGCGATTGTCGACGAGCAGGACGTCGAGGGCCAGAGTAAAAAGCCCAAACAGGCGACGGGCTACGAAGACATCAAAGTGAACATCGAGCTCATAGTCGATGACGGCCCGCTTCTTACCAAAATTCAAAAGCTCGAACAGATTCAGCAGCTTTTCAGAATACCGGGTCAGGAGAAGCCGACCGTCCATGAAATTATCAACGAACACACAGCGGCCCGGGGCGTGAAACAGGTCATTTTCAAGAACCTCACGCACAAGGCCGAAAACAAAAAAGGGCAGCTCGTCGTCACGCTTGAATTTTGGGAGTACACCGTCATGACGGTCACAGCCTCAAAATCCTCAAGCGGGTCGTCCGGCTCAAAGAAGGCAGCGGCAGCGGCGACGGCAAAGAGCAACCTTAACGAAGATTATCAAAAATATCTCGGGAACCGGGGCAAGGCTCCGGCCCTGAATAAGTCACCAGCAAAGGACACCGCCAACGGCGCGAAACATGTCGCGACCGTGAGGGCGATGCCCTACTGAGGAAGTGAGACTATATGGAAACGGAGGAATTATTCTATCCTGAGATTAGCGTCGCGGTCGGGAGTTATGCCCTTCAGAAGGGTATCGAGGTCGAGGTCTATTCCGACCAAAACTCGTATTTTGATTGGGCGAAGGTACGCTTTACACCACAATTTCAGGAGAACATCAGCGTCGCAGAGAAGGAGCCGGGGACGGTCATGCTCGGCTATAACGGAGTTCTTGACACAGTCTTCGAGGGATATGTTTCCGGGCCTTACAGCGGGGGCGGCTATATGGACGAGATTGTCCTGAAAGACAAGATGCTGCTCCTCGAGGAGACAATCATCTCGAACACCTTCCTCGACGTGACGCCGCAGGAGATCATCTCCTACTGTCTCGCACAGGCGGGGGTCACAGAGGCGAAACTCTCGGCGGAAATCTACCAGCCCCGGGCGGTCGTCCCGATCTCGCAGAAGAACGTCATCGCGGTTATCAAGGAGGTCGGCACAGTTTGGGGCATTAAAAACAAATTCTTTTTTTCGGGCGGCGTCTTCTATTGGGGCGAGAAACCCGAACAGGAGAAAATCTACAACTTCGAGTATGGCGTCAACATCATCACCCTTGACAGGCCGCTCGGCTCATGGGAACTCGAGACCGTATCGGCTCCGTTCGTGAAGCACTCGCACAAAATCAGCGTCACACATCCGAAGGTCTCGGGCGAGTTTGAGGTCAAGAAGGTCGTCTTCAGAACCAACGAGACGGGCTTCGTCAGGACGTATATAAACTTTTGATTCAAAGAAAGGGGGGCGCGTATGGGCCCGATGGAAAAAATGATGCAGGACGTCATGGACAAAAAGCTGAAGGAAGACTTTCCTCAGATACAACTCCCCGCCGTTATGAAGGCACGGGTCACGAAAGCGACCGCCCTCTCGGAGGAATATGAAGATGACGAGCTGAAGATCGAAGACAAGGACGCCGGGCGAACCTTCGAGGCGAAACTCACCGGGAAGTGGTTCGAGTATAACCTGAAGATTCTCACGAAGGACGGCGACGTCGACACACGCTTCCCGGAGGTTCCGGGGGTCAAGTCAAAAATTCAGATTGAGGCCGGAGGCACGGCGGCGGTCGCGCTGCTCTACGGGGAGCTCATGCCCTACATCATCGGGGAGGTCAGATAATGGCAGGATTAAACGACACAGACATCCGCCTCGATGATGAATGGCAGCTCACACAGGCCAGCACGGGCGACGCCCCGGTCTGCTCGGGGACGGACTGCTTCCTTCAGGACATCCGCCTCGAGGCGATCACACAGCCCGGGGAGCTCTTCTATGATCCCGATTGGGGATGGGGACTTCTCGAGTTCCTTCAGGCGGAAGACGACGACCTCACTCGGCTCGAGATCAGCGAGCGGGTCAAGGAGAAGCTCCGACGCCGGAAGGAGATCAAGGCCGAGACGATCATCGTCTCCCTCCTCTTCGGGGACGATGTCCTGAAGATTCTCACACGGTTCCAGTTTGTCGGCAGCGAAGAGACGCAGAGCGTCGAGGTCGGGCTCGACCGTGTGAAAGTGGAGGTGAAACTCATTGATTGATAAAAAGATATTAGACGAAGTCCTTCCCGTCCCGGAGCTCGAGGAGTTAGCGGACGAGAAGATCGCGGAGCTGAAGGAGGAGGGCTTCGTCGTCACAAACTTCAGCCCGGGAGGCATCTTCTACCACCTCCTCATGATTGTCTGTCAGATCAGGATCGAGCTCATAGTGCTCCTCCGGGCCGTGCTGAATAATATGTTTGTTTCCCATGCCGACGGCGTATGGGCGGAGCTGAAGGCGGCAGACTTCTCGAAGAAGCGCAAGGATGCAGTCAAGACGCGCGGCTATGTGACAATCAGCCGTGAGGCCGTAAAAGGCAAAGACGGCGAGGAGCTCGTCGGGGACGCGGTCAAGATACCGAAGGGGCACATCTTCAAGACAATCCGGGACATTAACGGCGAGGAGCTCCGCTACTTCGCAGTCGAGAACACCGTGCTCCAACAGGGAGCACTCTCGGGCGTGGTAGTGGTGGAGGCCGAACAGGAGGGCGCGCGCTACAACGTCCCGCCCGGGCAGATCACGAAGAGCCTCACGCACATTGAGGGCATTGACAAGATCGAGAATCTCTCCGGCTGGATCATTCGGGAGGGGGCGGACATTGAGGACTATGAGAGCCTCCGGGCCCGGACGCTCGGCGCATGGGCGGAGCTCTCAACGCTTCCCATTAAAGACAAATATAAAAACGTGTGCGAAGGCGTGCCCGGGGTACTCTTCGTAAATGTTCACGACCTACACCCCCGGGGACAGGGCACAATCGACATTATTGTCACAGGCACGGCGGGGCAAGCGACGGAGGGCCTCCTTGCGGACGTCATGAAGGCGGCGGCAAGCATCCGGGGCCCTTATGACGACATCCTCGTTATGAGCTCAACAACCGTCGAGCAGGACGTCGCCGTCACGATCACCGTGTCGGAGCTGATTGATTCAACGGGCATTGAGGAGCGGGCGGCCTCTGTTATCGCGGAGCTGCTTCAGATACGCAAGGGGCGCAATCTGAACGAGCTCACGCACGCCGACATCATTTTCGAGCTGAAAGACAAACTCCCGGACATCCGAAACGTCAAGGTTACAGTCCCGGAGGAGGATGTCTTCCTCGACAGTGACAAGGTCATTATCCTCGGGGAGGTCACTGTCACGGCGAGGAGGGTCTGAGATGTTTGAAAAATTCAGCGACTATATGTATAGCTTGCTTTTCACGCCCCTCAAGAAGGTAAGGCAAGCCGGGAATCAGTTCTATCTTTTTTTCAAGGTCGTCGGGAAGCTATTCGACGACACGAAGGCCGACATCTTTCGTGTCCGGGAAGAAAGCATCGTCGCCAGCGCGAGCGAAGTCATGCTCCCGGAGCACGGCAGAGACCGCGACATGACACGGCTGAAGGGCGAGACCGTCGAGGGCTATCGGACACGGCTCTCCATGAAAGCACTTATCGCAGAGAAGGCCGGGACGGAGGCGGGCATCCTCCTTGCTCTCGCGGCGCTCGGCTATGAGCACAGTTACATTGAGCGGATGTCGCTCCATGATACGGAGCGATGGGCCGAGTTCATTGTCTTCCTCGGGGGCAAATATCCGAGCGGCGTGAACGACATCGCGGTTATTGACGCGGAGGTCATGAAGGTCAAGGAGGCAAGCTCGAAACCGTTCTACGGCATCGAGGAGCGGAACATCGTCGAGATACGGGAGAGATACCGTTCCGGCTTCTACGTCTTCCCCACTTGCGGGCGATGGAAGTGCGGACAGTTCCCGTACAAGAATAACAACGTCGGCTATCTGCTCGGGAGCCGTGCCGTCCTCTCCATCTCCTACCGGGAGGGCCGCTTCCATTATGCCCTATGCGGCACTATGCGGGCGCAGGAGCCGCCCTATATCAAGGGCGATATAATCGGGGGTCGCGTACTCGGAAGCCTCTCAGAGCTCCGTGTAGCCTATCAGGAGGGCCACTTCCCCTATCTCCTGAGCGGAGCCATCCGTCTCTCACAGGGCGAGGACAACGGCAGGAGCTCGGCCTCGGAGCTTCGGGAGAAGACGGAGCTCGGGGCCGGGGAGTTTGCCTATATTCTGAGCGGCTCGTCAAGGCTCTCACAGGGCGTCGACAATGGCAGGGGCTCGGCCTCGGAGCTTCGGGAGGAATCGAAGCTCGGAGCCGGGAGCTTCAGCTACAAGCGGCCCGCACAGGGCGAAGACAACGGCAGAGGCTCGGCCTCGGAGCTTCGGGAAGAATCGGAGCTCGGAGCCGGGAGCTTCAGCTACAAGCGGCCCGCACAAGGCGAGGATAACGGCAAGACCGGGGCCTCGGATGTTCAGGCGGCGCAAGAGTTCAGCATCGGCCTCGTCAGCTATGCCCGCAGCGGGCAGCGCAGAGCGGGCCAGAGAAAGGAGTGACAGATAAAACATGAAGACATTGACACCCATCGGCATTAACAAGCAGCTCGTCCGGCTGAGGGATTCCCTCGCCTATGCGACATTCCTTGAGGCGGGGAAGCTCCGCAAGGTCTCAATATTCAAGGCGGACGTCACGGACAACAAGATCAAGATTTACGTCTACCTTGACGATACCGTGACGGGAGCAGTCAAGGACATCTCCCTCGTTGACAGAGACGGGGATGTCATCGCGATTGCAAAACGCGAGTTCACGAAACCGCGCGCGAAAGGAATTTACTCCGTGTTCGCTTATACGTTCGTCGAAGTGGAAGACCCGGATGCGCCGATCATGACAGGAGGTGAAAACAAATGAATCCATATAATCCTACACCGTGGAAAGATGACGTCTATGACGAGGCAAGCGGCGAGCTGATTCAGGAAGGGACGCCTATGAGCCGGACGCAGTTCTATAACATGGAGACGGGCATCCTCGGAAATAACGTGCTCGGGGCCTTCCTTGTGTCTCAGGTCATGCAGCATCAGCGCAGCCTCGCAGACCTCGAGGGTGAGATCAAGGACATCACACTCACGAACAGCCTTGACTACCCGTTTAATAATTCCGCGAAGACGGTCGCGCTCGAGCATGAGCGGGACACCCTGAAGTATCGGGTCGGCGTCGAGGTCATCTTCTCGGACGGCCTCGTCGGGGACGTGGAGGTCTATGACAAGGCGCTGAACGGCTTCAAGCTCCGCTACACCGGGAGCGCGAAGAACGTGAAGCTCCGCTACTATGTGCAAGGAGGGATGCTTTAATGGCAAACATTATTATTAAGGACGAGGAGCGCCGGGAACGGCATGAACAGATTCTCAGAGACTTCGGACACAATCCGCAGACGGCAGACCGGGAGGCCCGGGAACAGGCCGAAATCATCGCGGAAACGTGTCACGAAGCAGTTAAGAAAGGAGTGTTTAAGTAATGGCAACAATAGCGAAGACAATCGAAAAGACAGGCGGCGACAAGATTGACGTGCGCATCAGCGGGACGAAGGTCATCCTCGGCGATGACGAGATGACGCTAAATCTCAGCAAGTATGAACGGGACGACCCGGTTCATATCGACATCGGGCTTAATGCCCGGGGCTTCCTCACCTTCGGCGTAAGCGACCGTTATGCCGTGCAGATCGACATCCCGGGCCGGGAATACGATCTTGTCGATACGGGGGAGCTTGACGAGAACGGAGCGCCCCGCATGAAGAAGGTCGCGAAGGCGTTCAGCATGGCAAATGTGACGGTCACACTTTGGGGCCGGGCGGCTGAAGAAACGGCAGTAAATGAAGAAGAAGGAGGAGAAAACAATGAGTAATTTTGACGACCTGAAGCTCGCAGTCGAAGCATTATCCGGGGGCAAGAATACCGTGCTATTCGATGACGACCTCGGGACAGGGGGCGAGAGCTTCCCTTCTATCATGGTACGGATTCCGCAGTTCACGAGCCTCAGTGTGCTCGCAGGAGCCCCGGACGCTCCTCATTCAATGTTTGTTGTGGATGATGTTCCTTATCCCGAGATTTATTTCTCGAAGTACCAGAACATTGTTATGCACGACCGGGCGTACAGCCTCCCCTATAAAGACCCGCGTGCTTATGTGACGTTCGATCAGGCGCAGAAGTACAGCGAAGCGAAGGGCAAGGGATGGCATCTTGCCACAAATGCGGAATATGCGGGGATTGCCTTGTGGTGCTTGAAAAATGGATTCATGCCCCGGGGAAATAACTATTTTGGCGGCGACCATTCCGCGATCCATGAGAGGGGCGTCGTGACGTACACATACAATGATAACGGCACGATTCGTAAAGGGCGGACAGCGACCGGAAGCGGCCCCGCTTCGTGGAATCATGACGGAACAAATGCGGGAATTTGTGATCTGAATGGCAACGTCTGGGAGTGGGCGGGAGGTTTCCGTATTGTTGACGGAGAGATTCAGATTATTCCGCATAATAACGCCGGGAAGCATGTCGACCAGAGCGCCAGCAGTACACAATGGAGAGCAATTCTTCAGGACGGCACGCTTGTCGCCCCGGGGACAGCGAATACACTGAAGTTTGACAACTCCGTCGCGGGCGATAACACACAGACGAATCATAAAGTCGGCGGCACAACGGTCATTAACACGGCCCGGACGAATCCCATGTATACGGGCGCAAGTGTAGACGTTTACAATTACTTCGGCTATCAGGTACACACCTTCGAGACACTTGCCGCGAAAAGTGGTGTTACGGTTCCGATGCTCCTGAAGATTCTCGGAATTGCTCCTCCGACAACAGGGCTTGACGGTGACAACTTTTGGATTCGCAACTACGGAGAACGGCTTCCTTTGCGCGGCGGCTCGTGGAACGATGGAGCCGGGGCGGGCGTGTTCGCGCTGTTACTGTACCATCCGCGCGCGTTGAGCACTAACTCTGTAGGTTTCCGCGCCGCTTTTGTCTCTCTGTAATCTGTTTTTTGTGTTCTGGTTTCCGACGCGATAGCGGCGGTTTTCCCCTCCGGGGCTTTTGCCCCGGAGGGGTCGCGATTTTTGGCTTTTTTTAAGTAGCTTTTTTCCGTTGTATATGGTAAAATTTTTGGAGTATTTTATCGAAGAAAGGGGGGAGGAAGTGGAGAAACAGGACACTCAAGAGGAACTTGAGGGAGCCGCAGATCAGGAGGAGCTCGAAGAAGAAGAGGGAAAACCGAGCAAGCATAAGCTACAAGTTCAACAAAAAGTTTATGACATGATCCTCTATGCTTACCCGGCCCTTGAGCAGATGCCGAAGTCACAGAAGTTCAGCCTTGCACAGGACATCAAAAAGTGCATGGACAAAATTCTCCGGCTCGTCATTACGGCGAATAAGAAATACACGAAAAAAACGACGCTTCAGGAACTCGACATCGAGGTCGCGGCCCTGAAGGTTTACATCCGGGTCGCGGTAGACCTCACCTATCTCCCCCTCAAAAAATATGAGGTTTGGTCGGGCCAACTTGTGGAGATTGGCAAAATGGTCGGCGGATGGATTCGTTCTAATCGGGAGGCAAATGAGCCAGTCAAGGCAGATGCGGAGATTTTTCATTGTGCAGATTGTAACGAAGAAATACCGACGAAGGCTCATAAATATTCTATGGAGCACTTCGGTCGTGACTTGTGTTACAAATGCCAAAAGAAGCAACGAAAATGACAAAACACCGGGGACGGGTCGGCGCTTCCTTTGCGCGGCGGCAATTTCTGGGCTGGAGCCGGGGCGGGCGTGTTCGCGCTGAAACTGAACCATCCGCGCGCGTTGAGCACTAACAATGTAGGTTTCCGCGCCGCTTTTCTCTCATAGCCAGATATTCGGGGCTCAAGGGCCCCGTCTCAGAGCTGAGAGACAAAAGGGATTCGTCTCCGTGCCGCTCGAGAGGGTCGGCAAAAAATAAAAACCTCATGGAAGCCGTTAGTAGCTCAGGGAGCAGCTCCCCGAGTGAAAGCCGTGACACATGAAAAAATTAAACATCATCGGGAATGGGTCGGCGCTTCCTTTGCGCGGCGGCGATTGGGGCAATACCTCCGGGGCGGGCGTGTTCGCGCTCAACCTCAATGATGCGCGCGCGAACAGTTCTCATAATGTAGGTTTCCGCGCCGCTTTTCTCTCATAGCCAGATATTCGAGGCTCAAGGGCCCCGTCTCAGAGCTGAGAGACAAAAGGGATTCGTCTCCGTGCCGCTCGAGAGGGTCGGCAAAAAATAAAAACCTCATGGAAGCCGTTAGTAGCTCAGGGAGCAGCTCCCCGAGTGAAAGCCGTGACACATGAAAAATTGAACATCACCGGGGACAGGTCGGCGCTTCCTTTGCGCGGCGGCTCGTGGAACAATGGAGCCGGGGCGGGCGTGTTCGCGCTTAATTTGAATAACCCGCGCGCGGATAGTGGTAACAATGTAGGTTTCCGCGCCGCTTTTCTCTCATAGCCAGAT
>ULWR01000853.1_pt1 | contig 28124 bp, 26 predicted proteins | sample 1960531 | NCBI WGS metagenome assembly ULWR01 (sample SAMEA4835817, study PRJEB28245) | human gut metagenome | biome: gut microbiome; material: fecal sample | place: Denmark | collected 2008
AGAAGTCAGCCGGATCCGGTTACACTCCCCACAGAACTTATGGCTCACCGCGCTGATAAACCCGATCTTTCCGGAAAAACCATCCACATCATAATAATGACACGGTCCATTCCCAAGGGGCTCCCCAACATACGGCGAAAACCGCGGAAGCTTTTCCCCAAGGATCCGAAGCAGTTCCTTCTCCGACACCCCATGAAATTCTTTTCCCATCCCAATGGGCATCATCTCAATAAACCGCACATGCACCCTGTGATCCCTGGCAAAAAGCGCCACCCGGCAAAGATCCTGCTCCGGGATCCCAAGAGGCACACAATTGATCTTCAGCGAAATCTCCGGATACTTCATTGCCTCCGAAATCCCTTCCAGCGTCCGCCCCAGTTCATCCCGCCGCGTGATCCGCCTGCTGCAGGCCTCATCCAGCGTATCCAGGCTGATATTCAATCCGTCCAGCCCCGCCCGGGCAAAATCACTCATCTGATCTTTCAGAAGCACACCATTTGTAGTCAGAGTCACCTTCTCGATCCCCGGCATATTTTTCAGTTTTTCCACCAGCTGAGGCATCCGCGGCCGTACAAGCGGTTCCCCGCCGGTCAGCTTGATCTTCCGGATACCCAGCTCTGCCATCACCCGGCAGATCCTCAAAATTTCCTCTTCCTGCAAAATGAGGGAGCGCTCCACATACTGCACTCCCTCCTCCGGCATACAATAAATACACCGCAAATTACATCTGTCAGTTACGGAAATCCTGAGATAATCAATATTTCTTCCGCACCTGTCTATCATTATTTTTCCTCAAAACGGAAATCTCCGCTTTTGCCTCCTGTTTTTTCTTCCAGATGGATATCAGACATGACCATGTGCTTGTCAATTGCCTTGCACATGTCATAAACGGTAAGAAGCGCCACCTGAACACCTGTCAGCGCCTCCATCTCCACGCCTGTTTTTCCCTCTGTTTTTACCGTGCAGAATACACGGATCACTCCCGCATCCTCATCGGTCTCAAAATCCACAGAACACTTCTGAATGGGAAGTGGATGGCACATGGGGATCAGCTCAGAAGTACGCTTCACACCCATGATACCTGCCACACGGGCCACACCAAGTACATCACCCTTTTTCACATTTCCGCTTTTTACCGCGGCCATGATCTCCGGACTTACCTGAATGGAACCCGTGGCTGTTGCCGTACGGTGAGTGACCGGTTTGTCGGACACATCCACCATAACAGCATTGCCGTTTTTATCAAAATGATTCAATTCCATATCTGTCTATACTTAGCAGATCTCAGCGCCTGCAGGCATCTCTTTCTCCGGTACCATCAGGGAAAGATTTCCGTCTGCATCCTCTGCACAGAGGATCATACCCTCGCTGAGGATTCCGGCAAGCTTAGCAGGCTTCAGGTTTGTAACGACCATAACCTTTTTGCCCACCATTTCCTCTGCGGAATAATGAGCCTTGATTCCGGATACGATCTGACGAACCTGACTTCCGATCTTAACCTGAGAGCAGAGAAGCTTTCTGGATTTCTTAACCTCCTCACAGGCGATGATCTCACCAACCTGGAACTGCAGCTTCTCAAAATCATCGAAAGTGATCTCCGGCTTTGCCTCGATATCGATCACATTCTCTGTTTTCTCCTCTTCTACCTCTTCCTTCGGCTCTTCTTTCGGCTCTTCTTTCTTCGGATGAAGCTTCTCAACCTTCTCAAGAACCTCTTTCAGGTCAAGTCTCGCAAAAAGGATCTCCGGTTTGTCGGTTACGCGGTTTCCTGAAGGATAAAGACCAAACTGCTCCATCTCCTCAAGAGTTCTCTCGTTTGCGTTGAGCTGTACAAGAATACGCTCTGTTGTACGCGGCATAAAGGATTTCAGAAGAGATGCGCCGATGCAGATTCCCTCAACCAGGTTGTAGAGAACTGTTGCAAGACGATCCTGCTTTGTCTCATCCTTTGCAAGTGCCCATGGCATTGTCTCGTCGATATATTTGTTGCAGCGTTTAAACAGAGAGAATACCTCTGTGATAGCATCTGCCACACGAAGCTTGTCCATTTTTGCGGAAACGTTCTTCGGAACCTGAAGGATGAAGCTCTTAAGATCCTCATCAACCGGCTCAGTAACATTCTTATTCTCAACGACTCCGTTAAAATATTTGTTGGACATGGAAATTGTACGGTTTACAAGATTTCCAAGTGTGTTTGCAAGGTCGGAATTCAGTCTCTCAACCATCAGCTCCCATGTGATCACACCGTCATTCTCAAATGGCATTTCGTGGAGTACAAAATAACGGACAGCATCTACACCGAAGAACTCAACCAGCTCATCTGCATAGATTACATTTCCTTTGGATTTACTCATTTTCCCATCGCCCTGAAGCAGCCATGGATGTCCGAATACCTGTTTCGGAAGCGGAAGATCCAGAGACATCAGGAAGATCGGCCAGTAAATGGTATGGAAACGGATGATATCTTTTCCGATCAGGTGAAGATCTGCCGGCCAGTATTTGTTGAATTTATCGCTGCTGTTTCCGTCGCAGTCATAGCCGATACCTGTGATATAGTTTGTCAGGGCATCCAGCCATACATATACAACATGCTTCGGATCGAAATCTACCGGGATTCCCCATTTAAAGGATGTTCTGGATACACAGAGATCCTGAAGTCCCGGAAGAAGGAAGTTGTTCATCATCTCGTTTTTACGGGACTCCGGCTGGATGAAATCCGGATGTGTGTTGATGTAGTCAATAAGCTTGTCTGCATATTTACTCATTTTGAAGAAATATGCCTCTTCCTTGGCAGGTACGCATGGACGTCCACAGTCCGGACATTTGCCATCTACAAGCTGGGACTCTGTGAAGAAGGACTCACATGGTGTACAGTACATTCCTTCATAATGGCCCTTGTAGATATCTCCCTTTGCATACATTTTTTTGAAGATTTTTTTGACCTGCTCTTCATGGTTTTTATCTGTTGTACGGATGAATTTATCATAGGATGTGTTCATCAGATCCCAGATGCGTTTGATCTCACCGGAAACGTTATCTACGAATTCCTTTGGTGTAACACCAGCCTCCTCAGCCTTCAGCTCGATCTTCTGGCCATGCTCATCAGTACCTGTCTGAAAATATACGTCATAACCCTGCTGTCTTTTAAAACGTGCGATCGCATCCGCAAGAACAACCTCATAAGTATTTCCGATATGCGGTTTACCGGATGTGTACGCAATGGCAGTGCTGATATAATATCTCTGCTTTTCCATCTTTTCTTTCCTCCATAAATATAAAAATAAAAAACGTCTTCTCATACCATAATGATATGAGAAGACGAGTTATTACCCGTGTTACCACTTCTTTTCGTTCCTGCCTCGCGGCAAAAACCTCATCAGGTACAGCAAGCTCTATACCCTTCCGCTATAACAGGCGGTCCTGTCACTGCCTACCGCTGTCCGTTAAATCGGGCATTCGTACTTCGCTTATCGCCTTTAAACCGGTTCAGCAATGCCTCTCCGAAGCCATCTTCCATCTGCGCCTGCACATCCCTCTCAGTCTCGGAACTCCTGCATAAAGTGAACCTTTACCATTCACTCTGCCGCAGATCTATGACATCAACTGCGTCACAGCCTGCATCTAAAAAGTCCTCCGGGGATTTCCCTGTAGTACGGTGTACACATGTACTCTCTTCTTCCATGAGTTTTCCATATGGGAAATATCGTAACACATTTCCGATGGTTTGTAAACGGGGAATTTCGATACTGTATTACATTCTCCTCTGCCTGTACATCCACCGCCACGCCATCCGGAACGCAATGGTTGTCAGCGTCATTCCTGCTGCCATGCTCACCGCAAAAAGGATCGTATAGATTCCGTCTTTCTGGAATTTTGCCCAGTCCTTCATCAACATCCAGTTCATTGTCCGGTAAAGTGCTGCTCCCGGAATCAACGGAATTGTCGCAGAAACCAGAAATACAGTTACCGGCGTTTTATGAATTCTTGCCATACATTCTGCATACAAAGTAATAGCTACTGTTGACCAGAAACCGCACACATACGGACTTGGCGTTATGAACTCTACTGCCAGATATACAGCCCAGGACAGACATCCACCCAATGCCGCAAACCAGAGTTTTTTTCCATGGATATTAAATAATGCCGCAAAGCCGAGGGATCCTGTGAAGGATACGACCAGCTGTATGATTTCCCGCATGTTTTCCTCCTGAATAAAATCATAACTACTCTCAAATACTCCCATCATCTGCTGCATTTCGCTACTCCGCAATTGATGCAGTATCTAAACTCCTCATTCACTGCTTATTGCTTTTCGCAACCTTCAAGAGAACTTCCCTGATTCGGTTAAAACAACAGATTCGCCACCGTAAAACCAAGGCCCACGACCAGTGCCAGCAAAAGCGCCTCCATACATCGGATCAAACCTGTAATGGTATCTCCTGAAAACATATCGCGCAATGAATTGGTAAATGCAATTCCCGGTATCAGAAGCATGATATTTCCGATACTGATCAGATCCGCATGATGTCCAAACCCGATTAGAACTGTAAGATTGGAAAGTACTCCGCCGGCTCCGCAGCAAAGAAGCACTGTCAGCAGCGAGTTTAATGCGCCCTTTTTTACAAAAGCCTCAAACAGCTTCAGGGCGATACCAATCAGCGCAGAAGCAATCATATCGTTGACATCTCCTCCGAAAAACACGGAAAAAGAACCTGAAATTACAGCATAGATCAAAATCTGCGTTTTAAAAGAATATCCTTGTTTATCCCGGATCTTTTCCAGCCCCTTCTGGATCTCCTCCGGCTTCGGCCGATACTCACAGATGTATCTGGAAAGCTGGTTCAGGTCATCCAGCCGTCCCAGATCATTGGACATTCCCGGCACACGCCGCGTCTGGGTGCAAATACCGAAATCCTCTCCATAAATAGTCGTCACAATACTGGATGTGATAGAAAAAACATCTGCCCGGGTGGCTCCATATGCCAGGCAGATCCGCCGTATGGTATCTTCCACACGTCCAACCTCTGCTCCGCAGCAAAGAAGCTGTTCACCAATTGTCATCGCATAATATAAATACTGTTCCGCTTCCTCCCGCGTCATCCGGCATCCCTCACTTTCCTGCTTTATTTCATTTTTATCTATTTTAGGACACGTAAATATTAAAATCAACAAGGATTTTTTGTCTTAATATTCATTTCTTCTATATTTTCTCAAAGTAATAAGCAGATATTTTCGCTCAAAATAAAACACCACCCGGACAAAAAAGATATCTATCCCTTCTGTCCGGATGGTGTTTGTGTTTGAAAATCCAATGCTCTGCTCAGTTTTTATTTATTTGAAATCTAATAGATCTTATGCAAGTTTTCCGCCAAGTTCACGGCAAGCTGCAAGTCCTTCATCATCAGGTGTGTTGTTTACAATGAGTCCTTCATCATCAACAAGCTCTGCGCCTGCGTCTTTTGCTCTGCCGCACCATGTTCTCATCCACTCTCCGTCGCCCCAGTCATAGGAACCGAAAAGCGCAACTTTCTTACCGGAAAGTTTGCCTTCCAGATCAGAGAAGAATGGCTCGAACTCACCATCCTCAAGCTCCTCATCTCCCATTGCCGGACAACCAAGTGCCAAAACATCATAAGAGAGAGCTTTATCTACATCTGCATCTGCAACTTCCATGATCTCAACATCCGCACCAGCTGCTTTTGCACCTTCCTCAACAGCCTGTGCCATTGCCTCTGTGTTGCCTGTGGAAGACCAGTAAATAATTCCTACCTTGCTCATCTTAAAAACCTCCTGTTTTTAAACTTTATATTATACGCACATCTGAGATGTACAGAGATGCTTCATACCAACAACCTGCAAAATCGAATACCCCGCACGGATCTGCGCCGCAGTAAACTCCCGGCACTTATCGTAGCTGTCAAAAATCCTGCGAGCCTGCTCCACATCATCATAAACCTTCCAGTAACCACACATCTTGCAGCCACTGCCTCCGAACTTCCGGAAGCCCTTCACATCTTCAATGGGATAACCCAGGAAAAGTCCGATCTCATGAGGAAACTCCGTCTTATGAAAAAATCTCTCCTTCAAACGGGCGATCATCTCATCCAAAGAACTATCTATATTATACCCATCCTGAAGCAAAAGTTTCCTGGCTTCATCCTGCTTAAGATATTCCTGCAGCATATCCGGCCGGTACACCAGAAGAAGATAATGCTTCCTGCATCCACAGATGATCTCCATACGGATACCTTCCCGTTCAAGACTCTCCTCATAATCCGAAATGATCTCCGGCAGCTCCGGCATTTTTTCCTTGGAAAAGGAAACAAGATTCGCCGGTTTCATTCCCATTAATACAGGGGAACAATGATAACCCATGACAGATTCAAATTTTTCACAAGTCATTTGCATTCTCCTTTACATATTAGTTAGATTTCTCTAACTGTTGTAAATATACTACCAAAGTTAGTCTCTGTCAACTTATTTTTATAAATTTTCACCGAGAATTTTTACTGATAAAATCCTATCATTAAGGACACAATATTCCTTATAACAAACACTCTGTCAAACATCCGACTACCAGTTCTCACCATTTAACCGAATCAAGTAAGTCCTCTGCAGGGTTGCAAATATCTCCTACACCTGCAGCGTAAAAATACTCATTTACATCCAACTCATAAAATGAAAATATTTCAAGATAATCATATCCAAACCTCTTGACAAACCTCCCTCTGTCATGTATTATAATATCAGTAATAATTACTATTACTGATAGGAGGAAACATTATGGCAGCACTTAAATACAGCCGTCAGCGAGAGTCCATCAAGGAATTTCTGAGATCCAGAACAGATCATCCAACGGCAGATACAGTATACGAGAATCTTCGACAGATCTACCCGAACATCAGTCTCGGAACTGTCTACCGTAATCTTTCTCTTCTCAGTGACATCGGTGAGATCCGGAAGCTGACCAATTTCGGAAGCGCGGATCGCTACGATGGAAGGGTCGCACCACACTCACATTTCATGTGTACCAGATGCAACCGGGTGATCGATATGCAGTCAGACAGCCTTAACGGAATTCTTGAACAGGCAGCTGCAGAATTTATCCACGGAAAAGTCTTTGACGTAGATGCAAGCTTCTATGGAATCTGCAAGGAATGCCTGAAAAAAGAAGAAAAACAAGCTTGACAAAACAAAGATCACATGGTATCATAAAATAGTAATAATTACTATTATTAATTTAGAAGAAACAAAAACAAACAATATATTTCAAAAAAGAAAAGGAGATCATTACTATGGCTAAATGGGTATGTACAGTATGTGGATATGTTTATGAAGGCGAGCAGGCACCGGAAGCCTGTCCAGTATGTAAAGCACCAGCTTCTAAATTCCAGAAACAGGAAGGCGAGCTCTCATGGGCAGCTGAGCATGTTGTAGGTGTAGCTAAAGGCGTTAGCGAGGACATCCTTGCAGACCTGAGAGCGAACTTCGAGGGCGAGTGCTCTGAGGTTGGTATGTATCTTGCAATGGCTAGAGTTGCTCACAGAGAAGGATATCCGGAAGTTGGTATGTACTATGAGAAAGCAGCTTACGAGGAAGCAGAGCATGCAGCTAAATTCGCAGAGCTCCTTGGTGAGGTTGTAACAGACAGCACAGAGAAGAACCTTCAGATGCGTGTAGAGGCTGAAAACGGCGCTACAGCAGGTAAATTCGACCTTGCAAAACGTGCGAAAGCAGCTGACCTTGACGCAATCCATGACACGGTACATGAGATGGCTAAGGACGAGGCAAGACACGGAAAAGCATTCGCTGGTCTGCTTAAGAGATATTTCGGTAAATAAGAAATCCGCATAAAATAAGGATTTTTGCAAAGAGAGGATAGAGAAATCTGTCCTCTCTTTTTTGCTGCTTTTCTATATAGTGTGCAAATTCATGTGCAAACTCTTCTCTCTTCTACACCACCAAATAGCTTAAATGTGCAAATTCAAAAAAGTGCAATAGTTGTGTTGAAGAATTGGAAAAGAGGAAAGGAAACAATAAAAAATGAATAAGAGGACAATCGCTCTTACTACAGAACAATACAAGGAAATCATTCAGACTATGAGAGAAGGATTCTGCGGCTGCCGTCCTAATGAGAGAATCGCAACTGCTCTTGTCTTAGAGGGAAATCTGGGGCTTAGAATATCTGATATTCTGAGCCTGCGGCTCTCAGATATTGTGAGGGATGGCGACAGATACAGATTAGAGATAACAGAACAGAAAACAAAAAAGAAACGAGTTTTTACAGTTCCCCTTGTTATTCAGCAATATATTGAAAATTATTGTTTGAAAAATGGAATTGAAAAAACTGAAAGGATTTTTAATCTGACTGAACGTGCAATCAGTAAGCAGCTTGCCCTTGTCTGCGATTATCTTGGATTTGAGGGAATCGGCACACACTCTTTCAGAAAGTGGTATGCAACGGAAATTTACAAAAATAATGGCTATGATATTACTTTAGTCCAACGACTGCTCCAACATAGTTCTGCTGCCATTACACAGCGTTATATTGGAATTGAGCCACAGCGGATTGAAGAAGCCATTGAGGGACATACACAACTATTATAATATCAAAGAGCGAGAAAGCTATACTTCCTCGCCCTAAAAAAGTGCTATTGTTTAAAATAAAGTGTTCCCGTAATTCTCTTCATATTTTCGTTAATAGGGTAAAATGGTAAAAATGTTTTTTTCTGTTCAATAGTTGAATAAACACTATGATATTCAGAACCAAAGAAAATTTTATTTTTCATATTCCATATGTTTTTAGGATACCCCTTTATATCATTTCCGCTCCAAATTACGGAAGTATCTTCAAAGGTACAAATTCTGCTAGTATTAAAATTTTCTGCAAACACAGGTTCTGACAATGTATATTTTTTGTTTGAAAAATCTACTGTTGCATAATAGCAATTATCAGTTATATCAACTTCCATAATTACAGAAGACTTTTTCATGTCTAAATAAGGCATGTATTCTGGCTTAACCACATAATAGTAATGCATTTCCAACCCGTCAAATTCTCCAAAGGCATTCGCTGCATAATACGGAACTTCGATTTTCTCAATATAATTTTTCCAGTTAGCAAGCGTTATTTCAACTGTTTTATAAGTTGGTGTAGTATTTGGCGATGTTCCTACTGTAATTTTACATGTTGCCTTTTTTCCGCTTCCGTCTTTTGCTTTTACAGTAATTGTAGCAGTTCCGTTTCCAACAGCTTTCACGACACCTTTTGAAGAAACTGTAGCTACTTTTTTATTGCTGCTTGTCCAAGTTACCGCTTTATTGTTAGCACTGCTTGGAGAAACTGTTGCTTTTAAAGTAAGAGATTTCCCCTTTTTAAGTGTAACTGATGTTTTATTCAGCTTTATGCTTTTTACTGGCTGCTTAACTGTCACTTTGCAAGTAAGTTTTTTCTTTCCATATTTTGCAGTAATTACCGCAGTTCCCTTTTTCTTAGCCTTTACAACACCTTTTGAAGATACAGTTGCTACACTCTTTTTGCTGCTTGTCCAAGTAATTTTTCCCTTGGTTCCTGTTGCTTTCAGTGTGTACGTTTTGCCAACATTGAGGGAAACACTCTTTTTGTTCAGCTTTGCCGCACTTGCTGAAACTGGCATGGCGATCACGCTTAACAGTATACAGCACAATAGCATAACTGACAGTTTTTTGATTCTTTTCATACTCCTTTTCCTCCTTGGATTTTTTCTTTCATAGTACCATAAAACGTACCTTATTACAATTCGATTGTGTATTACAATTAGATATTTATTCGTAATATATAAAACAGTCATTGGGCACTCTATAATCAAATACAGATTGAGGAGTGATACGATATGAAAAACGAACCTTTAATAATAAAAAAGCGTGGTGAAGATGGCAGCAGAGTTATCACAGTTAGAATAAAAGAGGATATTTTAGCATCTTTAGACCAGCTTGCAGCGGAAAGCAATTATTCACGAAATGAATTGATAAATATTATCTTGCGACATGGGATTGAGAATATAAAGATTGAATGAGAGTGGAAATCCACTCTTTTTTCTTTGCTCTTGGAATGATAGAATACTGATATAATCGTTTCCAAAAGCGAGGTACAGTTATGCCAAAATCAGAAAAACAAAAGCTGAAAACCCTCTATGTAGCGGAATACTTTTAAAAAAGCACAGATAAAAACCATCCAACAACAATCAAAGATATTATTGACTATTTGGAAACTGAGCATGATATTCTTGCGGAACGTCGTTCTGTCCTAGAGATATTCTTATTTTACGTGATGATTTCGGTATGGATATTGAATGCCCCACACAAGGCGGCTCTTATTATCGCCTTCTTTCAAGAGACTTTGAACTTGACGATTTGAAATTGCTTGCGGAATGTGTTCACGCTACAAAGTTTATTTCCAAAAGCAAGGCAAAAGAACTTGTGGAAAAAATAGGTTCGTTAGGAAGTAATTTTGCAGCAGAGCAACTTCAAGAGGAAGTATTTTATAGTAGCTGCCACAGTAGAAATCAGCGATCAGTTTCTTGCATGGGTCTGCGGTTTCCGCAAAAAAGCAACTATCATTGCACCCTCTGATGTGGTAGAAGATATGAAAAATTTTCTCTCTGATATTTCAGACCGCTATAAAAACGAATAAAAGAGATAGAAAACCGTCAAAAAGTTAATGATTCTGACGGTTTTCTTCTTAAAAGTTGTCTAAAGTTCTTAAAAGTTGATACTTAAAGCTGACTTAAATTATTTTGTAAAATCTCAATTCCTCTTTTGACTGCTGCCACTGTTTTTGTTCTTGTTTTTAATGGCACAAGTTTAATCAGTCCATTTTGATACTGCATCTGTCTGTCAATACTGATAGAATTATTCTCAAAATTCACATGATCCCACTTCAAGTCATAACATTCACTGATACGAAGTCCACAATATTTTCCAAGTAAATATGCTGTTTCTGCATTTGTTCCCTTAAAATATTCATCTAAAAGAGAAATTTCTTCTTCGCTAAATGTCACAATTTCAGTATCTTCATCTGTTTTCAATTTTGGCATCTTGATTTTCGTATCCTTGTTCATACACAGTTTACTGTATATATCAACGCTCAAATAATTACGCGAATATGCTTGTCCAAAAATTAGATAAAATATCTTTAAAAAACTTTCTGTATATTTATATGTGTAATCATCCACATAATATAATTCAGTCAAATAATCATTGACTTCTGCAACAGTAATATCATCAACATATCTGCTGCCGAACTTATCTCTGATATGATTTTCCCAAAGAGAATCTTGTTTTCTGATTGTCTGATACGCCTTACCTGAACAACCTTTCTCTCTGTATTCCTTAAATACTTCTGCAACTGTTTTTCGTTCTACTGGTTTTAGTGGTTGATTCAATGCTTCTGCATCAACAGAAATCTGTCTTGCCTTAATCGCTGCCCTTTTTATATTTAATGAATTACCAAATTCATCCTTGCAGCTTCTTTTAGAACTACGTTTTCCATTTTTTGTGAATGTATAACGAAACGCCCATTTTCCATTTTCAAGCTGAAATACACCTACATCATTCTATTTTCCCATTTTTCTGACCTCCAATAGTGTAGATCAGAGTGCAAATTTTTGAAAAGATACTACGAAAAAGTTGCACAATGTACTAATATAAAACAAATAAAAACATTCTAAAAAGCCTTGAAATATCAGCACTCAGAAGTTTTTTCAAGTCACGAGCGAAGCGAAGTGACTTATGAAATGGCAAGAGACGAAGCAAGACACGTAAAAGCATTCGCCGGTCTTCTTAAGAGATATTTCGGTAAATAATAAAACCGCATAAAATAAGGATCTTTACGAGAGGGAATCATTCAAAATGGTTCCCTCTTTTTTGATGAATAGAGGGTGCAAATTAGTGTGCAACTTTGCAAGTGATCTTGGCTAATATGTCATAAGTTGTCGAAATATTTTAATTGAAAAATCGTGCCAAAAATAGTATACTTATATAAACAAATTCTTAAGTATTACAAGTTCTTCGCAATTTCCAACGTATGGAAATTTCTTTCTTTATTTCACATCACTACATTTCTTTATTGGGAGAATTCCATGATCTTATTAGAACAAGGCTGTATTAACATATGGATAGATGAAGTTGTTCCTTGTTTAAAGGACACAGAAACTGGAGAAATTAAAGAAACGGTTGTTTTTAAAATCCAAAGTCATGCATACCTGAAGGAATTTCAGAAATCTAATGGCTGGCACATTAATTGGAATGAACTCCCCAGAAATGTTGATGTTTATGCTCTTGCACTAAAAGAAGATAATTCTATTCAAGGGCTCGTAGGCATAAAAAATGATAAAGATTCCAATGCTGCTTATATCCATTGGGCCTGTACTGCTCCACATAACAATAAACATGAATATAATAAGCAGAAATATGTTGGTGTAGGCGGACATCTTTTTGCTATAGCTGCAGATAAATCTATGGAATGGGGATACGAAGGTGCTGTTCATGGATTTGCTGCTAATGAAGAACTGTTACAACATTATATAAATGTATTCCATGCAGAATATTTGGGAATGCTTCATCAATATCAGTTTTTCATTGATGAAGAACAGGCAAAGAATCTATTGGAGGTGTATCATTATGAATGGAACGAAACCTAAATTTTTAAAAAAATCAGCCCTCAATCCAGAATACTTTAAAGAACCTAACCCCTACATGAATGCCCCATCCTGCCATGTAAATTTACTCAAATTATCAAGATATGCAAAAAAACATAGAAAAAAACTTATCGATCTTACACAGGATGAAATTAAAAAGTTTTCAATTTAGCAGGAGCTTTTAAGGGGGGAATCACAGAAGTGATTCCCCCCTTTTTCATACAATTTTTATTTAACTGTAACTTTACAGGTTGTCTTCTTTGAGCCGCTTCGGATTGTGATTGTTGCTGTTCCTTTTTTCAGACCTTTGATCACACCACCGGATGTTACTGTCGCGATTTTTTTGTTGGATGATGTGTATGTAACTTTTTCCTGGCTGGTTACAGGCGAAATAACCGGGCAAAGTTTAATATTCTGTTTTACTTTTATTTTCAGATTTTTTTCAACACCTGAAATTTTACTGGTTTTTACTGTGCCTTTTTGTACTGATACATTTACACTCTTTTTCAGTCCGCTCTTAAGGGTTATCGTAAGCTTTGTTTTTCCTGTTTTTGTCCCTGCCGTAACTGTACTTCTTCCAATTTTATTTCCAGATATTTTTGCAATATTTGTATTACTGGACTTCCATGAAACAATAGAATCTCCTTTTGCCAGACCAGTTACCTTAAGAGCTGTCGTCTTCTGCCTTGTTTTAAGCGTAATGGATGATACAGACACTTTCATTGTTTTCTGTAATTTATTTCCGACATTCTTTTCTTCACTTTTTCTGCAGACACTGCAATTCCGCTTCTGCTTTTTCGGCGAGAAAACTGTCGCCTGACTTATAGTTTTCCATGTGCCAAACTTATGTCCGGTCGCAGGAATTGTTTCCTGTGCAATAAAAATCTTACCACATACAGAGCATTTACTTCCTTCTGTCATTCCTACTTTTTCACAGGTAGGCTTAACAGCAGGTATTTCCACAGTAGTATGCCCCTTTGCCGGAAGCTCTACAGTAAAACTGTCATCACATTTATTACACTTGTATACTCGCCTTCCTTTATTCTCGCAGTCTGGAAGAACCTCTTCCACACATTCATAGCTGTGAAGGGATGTTTCTGTCAGATATTCATTACGATCTTCGATCTCTATCTGCTTCCAATCTTCCACAGTTCCAAGATAACGTACTTCCATCAGCTGGGAGCATCCATTAAATGCACTTTCTCTTACAGCGACTAAAGATTTCGGCAGAGTAATTTTTCGCATACCTTTACAGTTTAAAAATGCGGATCCACTGATACGTGTTACTCCTTCCGGAACAGTAACCTGCTGCAGATTCTCACACCCTGAAAAAGCCTCATAACCAATCTCTGTTACTCCATCGGGAATCGTAATCTCTGTCAGTGATGGACAGTTCTCCATAAATCCGGATGATATCTCTGTAATTTCACCCTTGAACACAATAGTTTCCAGGCTTTTACAATTATTGAATCTTAGGAATTGATGCTCCTCATCTGTTATTTTTATTGTTTCAGGAATGATTATTTTCTTCAAATTCTGATTATAACAAAAAGCATTTGGGTCTATAGTTGTTACACTTTTGGGAATCTCATATACCTCTCCAGGCTTATTCTGAGGGTATAATATAAGTTCAGTCATATCCTTATTAAAGACAACTCCGTCTTTTACCGTATAATATGGATTCTCATCTGAAATAGTAATATTTTCCAGAGAAATATCTCTTTCAAAATCCTTCGCAAGATCTGCTTTTAAATTTTTTCCCAGAACTACTGATTTCAGTTTGGAACATCCTGAAAATTCCTTTATTGATTTAACACTGTCAGCAAGCTTTACTGTTTCCAGTTTACCGTTCCAGAAATCGCTGTCTAAATGATAGATTCCCTCTTCAACAGTCAACGCTGTAAGATCATTATTATTATAGATGTACACTGTGCCTCGTCCTGAAATCGTCATTTTATTGGTTATTGTTAATTTATAAGTAGCATCCGTTCCGCAAGTTCCTGTGCGGATACAAACAGAGCAATTTTCCTCATCATAATCATCAGATCCACCTTCATGATAATATGTCTCGTTCTCGCTTGGTGAAAATTCGCCATATTCATCAAACGCAAACCGGCATGGAAGAATACGTGAACCCCAAGGATAATCATTCATTTCTATCATGCTGTTAGGAATCGTTACTTTACATTTATATGTATTCCAGAAAGCACATGTTTCAATATATTTTACACCTTCCGGAATTATGACTTCTTCCAACTCTGAGCATCCGTAAAACATATTCTCAGATATTGTTTCCGCATTCTTACTAAGTACGGCTTTCTTCAGGGATGGACATTCCTGAAATGCACCATATCCATATTCTGTTACACTATCTGCTATAATAACATTTGTAAGATCAGGATAATGCTGAAATGCGTAGGCTCCAATACCTGTTATACCATCTTCAATTATCAGTTCCCGGGCCGATCTCCAAATTTTATGATTTTCCGTTCCTGAACCCCATACTGTTCCGGTTCCTTTAATCCTCAGCACATAATTCTTATCGAGAGTCCATGTTATATTCTCTCCGCAGGTTCCGGTTGCAATGTAGTCCTCTACTTCATCTGCTAATTCATCTTCAGTTTCCGAAGAAAATTCTGGAATTTCAGAAACATCATCGTCATTCATTATTTCATCTGAATCAGAAGTATCTCCTTCCATCAATAGTTCTGATTCTGAAGTGGAATCTTCCGGATTTTCCTGTATTTCGTTCTGATTGTCGTCACTTTGCTCATTAAAATCCTCTGTCAGTGTTTCTTCGGAAATTTCATCTGAAATACCTTCCCCTACATCAGCAGCATTTACCGAACTTGTTGACATTATCATTGACGCTAATAAAACAATTACAAATATTTTCTTAGCCTTCATTCTACCTTCTCCTTTACAATACTTTTCTTTAATTATATCGATTTCCACCAAAATTGTATAGGAAGAATCCAGTTTATTTACTCTTTTTTATCTTTCTCACACGTTCTTCCCTCACCTGATTCCGCAATTCCGTCAGATACTCTGAGAATTTCACCTGCTCGTTTCCGTAGGTCATCTGCAGATTATATTCCAGCGGAATCCAGGTTTTAATATCGGATTTGTTGTGCTGGATCAGGCACATTTCCATGATCTTCAGAAGATTCGCCTCAAGAAACTATCACTGACAAAATATGCCATCAACGTGATCCTCCAGGAATGCTCCGCAACGCTCTCCCGCCTGCCACCGGAAGTATAACTATGACGCACCGCATCCTTTAACCGTTCTGCAACGGAAAGTACTTCGATCAGTTTTTCTGGTTTCATATATTTTGCGCTCCTTTTTCTGTTATTATAGCAACCGTATGAATCAACTATTTTCTGCTAATATAAAGCAAATAAAAACATTCCAGAAAGCCTTGAAATATCATCACTCAGAGATGTTTTAAAGTCACGAAAAAAGGAACCGGTCTCCCGGTTCCTTTTTTCGTCATCTCTACATACTATATCCATCCAGATATACCGATGATACATAATTTTTGCTGGTATTCTTATACAATATCTGCAGATAATGTTCTCCATCCAAAATGACTGTGCTTCCATTTTTGATCTTTCTCTGTCTTCCGGTTCCGTGTTCACTGTAATAGATTGCAACTATCTTGTAGCCCTTCTTTGCAGTGATACATACTTTTGCCTTTCTGGAATAACCTTTCGCAACCGGAACCATGGTCTTTTTATCAAAGGATTTTTTGTAATCTTTTCTTCCGAATTTGCACACGTTTAACGGATTTGTATAATTATGTACCGTAACTTTAGATTTGAAAGAATATGTTTTTCCATTCTTTCTTTTTACTTTGAAGGATACAATAGAAGTTCCTGTTTTTTTTGCCTTCAGCGTAAGGGTATAATCATCCAGAAACGGCATTTTTTTTACTGATACCACATTGGTATTACTGGATTTCAGTCCCAGAACTTTGTCGGATCTGACGGAGTTTATGATTACATGTCCGATTTCCTCGCCTTTCATAAGAGCAATAGTCTTATGAAATTTGAGCGTACCCGCCGCCTGTGCTGTGACCGGTGCTACTGCAAGATCTGTCACGATAAATGTAAGTACCAGAAATAACACCAATAATCTCTTTATTGCTTTTTTCATTACTTTTTCCCCCTTTTATAAGCCTTTTGGACTTATTCTATACATATTAGTATACAAGAGTTATTCATATTCAACAACCTTTTTTCTGAATTTTCTGTACACTATCTTCCCGAACCTTTGCGCGAAGCTCCGTCAGATATTCTGAGAATTTCACCTGCTCATTTCCGTAGGTCATCTGCAGATCATATTCCAGCGGAATCCAGGTTTTAATATCAGATTCATTGTGCTGGATCAGGGTTTCCAGCTTGTCCAGAGCTTTATAGATCCTGGCCTCCAGAGTCTGCTGCTCTTCCATTTCCTGATAAAGCCCAGCCATTTCTTTATCAAAGGGCTCCGGCAGAGTCTTCACCCATTCTCCCAGCACATCGGCTTCTTTCTTCGAATCCTTATCCGTTTTTTCAAAGGCCGGGATATCACCGGTAAAAGCTTCTCCCAGATCATGGATGAGGCACATTTTCATAATTTTCAGAAGATCTGCCTCAGGAAACTCATCACTGACAAAATATGCCATCAGCGTGATCCTCCAGGAATGCTCTGCAACGCTCTCCCGCCTGCCACCGGAAGTATAACTATGACGCACTGCATCCTTTAACCGCTCTGCAACGGAAAGTACTTCAATCAGTTTTTCTGGTTTCATATATATTACGCTCCTCTTCTTTTTATTATGTCAACCATCTAAATCAGCTATTTTCAGCCTATCTTATATAGCTGTCCATAAAACCGTTATAGCGTTTTCACTTTAATATACCATAATTTCCCAAAGAACAGACCCCCAAAAAACATTCTCCTTACTTCTGTGCGCTGACATTTCCCATCCCAAATAAATTTGTCCAAGCTAATTTCTAAAAAAACTATAAACCATATTGCATTTTTCTCCATAATCGTCATAATGAAATTATAAACAAAAGAAAGAAGGTGATTGCCGATGGATATCACGGTGTCGGATGAGGTCTCACAGGAATATCATGCGCTTGTGAAGAACATCCTCTGTAACAGAGAGTTCCTGAAGCTGAGCCTGTACACCCACCACCAGTGGACCACACGGCTCATGCACAGTATCAATGTTTCTTACCTCTCCTGGTTCATTGCCAGGAAGCTGGGATGTGACGAGAAAGCCGCCGCAAGGGCAGGACTTCTCCACGATTTCTGTCCCTATGACTTCAGGGCGAAGACACCGACCGGTGAGCATCAGGCGTTTTATCACCCGAAGGCTGCCGCAGACAACAGTGCCGCACACTTTGATGTCACAGACAGAGAGCTGGATGCGATACTCTCACATATGTTCCCTCTGGGACCTCTTCCACGCAACAGGGAAGCCTGGATCATCAGCTTTGCCGATAAAGCCTGCGCCATCGCGGAAGGCTGCCATATCGCCATTGCACTGGCCAGGCGGAACCGGATCGTCATCAATCCGGCATAATTTTCACACAAAAAACAGGGCCGTCGCCACTTCCGACGAGCCCTGTTTTTGTGTGGAAATTTATTTTATGGTAATACTTTGCAGATTACTTTCTATATCTTAGTTCTCTTTCACAACAACCTTATCCAGATGCCAGATATCATCTACATACTCCTGGATAGTTCTGTCGGATGTGAACTTACCGCTGCATGCTGTATTGAGAAGTGCCATCTTAGCCCAGCGTTTCTCATCTTTGTATGCTTCCTCAACACGCTTCTGTGCCTCTGCATAGGAACGGAAGTCGCCAAGAATGAAGTACTGGTCAGGTCTCGGCATGTTGCGTTTGTCGAGAAGTGAATTGTAGATGTCACGGAACATCTCTGTATCGCTGGAGAAGGTTCCGTTGATCAGCTGCATCAGTACCTGACGGATCTCCGGATCTGTGTTGTAGATGAAGTCCGGATCGTAACCGCCGTTGTTCTCATAGTTGATGATCTGGTCGGAGCTCATACCGAAGATAAATGCATTCTCCTCGCCAACCTCCTGTACAATCTCAACGTTAGCACCATCCATGGTTCCAAGTGTCGGAGCACCATTCAGCATGAATTTCATGTTACCTGTACCGGAAGCCTCTTTACTTGCTGTGGAGATCTGCTCGGAAACATCTGCTGCCGCAAAAATGATCTCAGCGTTGGATACACGGTAGTTCTCGATGAATACAACCTTCAGCTTGCCGTTGATGGAAGCATCATTGTTTACAACATCTGCCACACAGTTGATCAGCTTGATGATCTTCTTTGCACGTGCGTAAGCTGCGGAAGCTTTTGCACCAAAGATAAATGTTCTTGGATAGAAATCCATCTCCGGATGTGCCTTGATCTGGTTGTACAGATAGATCACATGCAGGATGTTAAGAAGCTGACGTTTGTACTCATGAAGTCTCTTAACCTGGATATCGAAGATAGAGTGCGGGTCAACCTCAACACCATTGTGCTCCAGGATATATTTTGCAAGACGCTCTTTGTTCTTGAACTTGATGGTCATGAACTCCTGAAGAGCCTTCTCATCGTCTGCGTAAACCTTAAGCTTGGAAAGCTGGGAAAGATCTGTGATCCAGTCCGGTCCGATCTTGTCTGTTACCCAGTCAGCCAGAAGCGGGTTTCCATGAGCAAGGAAACGTCTCTGTGTGATACCGTTTGTTTTGTTGTTGAACTTCTCAGGCATCATCTCATAGAAATCCTTCAGCTCCTGATTCTTGAGGATCTCGGTATGAAGGCGTGCAACACCGTTTACAGAGTAGCCTGCAACGATCGCAAGGTGAGCCATCTTAACCTGTCCGTCATAGATGATCGCCATCTTCTTGATCTTCTCGAAGTTTCCAGGATATTTCTGCTGGATCTCAAGAATGAAACGACGGTTGATCTCCTCGATGATCTGATATACACGCGGAAGCAGTCTGGAGAACAGCTCGATCGGCCATTTCTCAAGTGCCTCGGACATGATGGTGTGGTTGGTGTAAGCACAGCATTTTGTTGTGATATCCCATGCCTGATCCCAGCCAAGACCTTCCTCATCGATAAGAATACGCATCAACTCTGCAACTGCAACTGTCGGATGAGTATCATTCATCTGGAATACAACCTTCTCATGAAGCTTTGTGATGTCATCGTGTGTTTTTTTGTATTTGGCAATCGCTGCCTGAAGGCTGGCAGATACGAAGAAGTACTGCTGTTTCAGACGAAGCTCTTTACCTGCCATATGGTTATCATTCGGATAAAGCACCTCTACGATAGTACGTGCAAGGTTCTCCTGCTCTACTGCGTTGTGATAATCACCCTTGTCAAAAGAGTCAAGGTTGAAGTCTACGATCGGCTCTGCATCCCAGATACGAAGTGTGTTTACAACATCGTTGTTATAACCTGTGATCGGCATATCGTAAGGAACAGCCTTAACTGCCTGATATCCTTCATGGATGAATTTATTCTCGTTCTTCACCGGATCCCACTCAACACGTACATATCCGCCGAAATGAACCTCTTTTGCATACTCCGGACGACGGAGCTCGAAAGGATAGCCGTTCTTCAGCCAGTTATCCGGTGCTTCTACCTGATAACCGTCACGGATCTCCTGCTTGAACATACCATAACGGTAACGGATTCCGCATCCGTATGCACAGTAGTTCAGAGTTGCAAGGGAATCCAGGAAGCATGCTGCCAGTCTTCCGAGTCCACCGTTTCCAAGAGCCGGATCCGGCTCCTGGTCTTCGATGCAGTTAATGTCAAGTCCAAGCTCCTCAAGAGCCTCCTTAACCTCACCGTATGCACCAAGGTTGATCAGGTTGTTTCCAAGGGCACGGCCCATAAGGAACTCCATGGACATATAATATACAATCTTCGGGTCCTGTTTTTCATACGCCTTCTGGCTCTTGAGCCAGTTGTCAATGATCACGTCCTTCACAGTGTAGCTTACAGCCTGAAAGATCTGCTCCTGTGTAGCCTCTTCCAGTGTTTTTCGATAAAGGAATTTTACGTTTTCTTTTACACTTTTTTTGAATTCCTCTTTCTCAAACTGCTTGTCAATCATTAGTTTTCCTCCTGTACTTTGGATACTCCCAGTGTTACAGCCTCTTTATTGATGTTCCACTCCTTGGTGTAACCCTCTGCTTCTCCCAGAATAATGTTTTCTGCCAGTACTTCACGTTTGATCTCATCCTGGTTTGCTTTCATGATATCCATGATCTTATCGTTATCTTTTGCATAGACAATGATCTTGTCCATGACTTCGAAACCAGCCTCTTTACGCATGGTCTGAACCTTGCTGATGATCTCGCGGACAAAGCCCTCCTGGATCAGTTCAGGTGTAAGGTTTGTATCAAGGACAACGGATGTCTCACCGTCTGTCTCTGTCACATAGCCCTCGCTCTGGGCTGTTTCGATCAATAAGTCTTCCTCTGCAAGCTCGACTCTGTTTCCGTCAATGTCAAGAACGAGAACACCATTATCTCTCAGCTCTTTCATTGCTGCGGTTCCGTCGATCTCGGAGAGTGCGGTACGGATGCCGTTCAGAAGCTTGCCGTATTTCGGTCCTACTGTACGAAGCTGCGGCTTGAAGCTGTAGGAAATGAAGGACTCTACATCATCTGCGAATTTCACTTCTTTTACGTTAAGCTCATCTGCGATGATATCTGTGTAGAATTTATCCATAGCTTTCTCAGCCTTTACATACATGGTTCCGATCGGCTGACGGTTCTTGATGTTTGCGGTATTTCTGCATGCACGTCCGAGAACAACGATCTCAAGAAGCTCTTCCATGTTTGCCTCAAGATCCTTGTCGATCCATGCCTCGTTTACCTCCGGGTAATCGCAGAGATGGATACTCTCCGGAGCGTCTGCATCAATGCTTCTTACAAGGTTCTGGTAGATATCCTCAGTCATGAACGGGATCATCGGAGCTGCAGCCTTGGCAACAGTTACCAGTGCTGTGTAAAGTGTCATGTAAGCATTGATCTTATCCTGCTCCATGCCCTTTGCCCAGAAACGCTCACGGCTTCTTCTTACATACCAGTTACTCATATCGTCAACAAATTCCTGGAGTGCTCTTGCAGCCTCCGGAATCTTGTAGGAATCAAGATCCGCATCGACAGTCTTCACCATGGTATTCAGCTTGCTGAGCAGCCATTTATCCATAACCGGAAGCTTATCGTAATTTAAAGTATATTTAGTCGCATCAAAATTGTCAATGTTCGCATACAGTACGAAGAATGCGTAGGTGTTCCACAGAGTGCTCATGAACTTTCTCTGTCCCTCTACAACTGCCTTGCCGTGGAAACGGTTCGGAAGCCATGGAGCACTGTTGATGTAGAAATACCAGCGGATCGCATCTGCACCGTATTTGTTCAGTGCATCAAACGGATCTACTGCATTTCCCTTGGACTTACTCATCTTCTGTCCGTTCTCATCCTGTACATGTCCCAGAACGATTACATTCTTATACGGAGCCTTGTTGAAAAGCAGTGTGGACTCAGCAAGAAGGGAGTAGAACCATCCTCTTGTCTGGTCAACAGCCTCGGAGATGAAGTCTGCCGGGAACTGCTGCTCGAACAGGTCTTTATTCTCAAATGGATAATGATGCTGTGCAAAAGGCATTGCTCCAGAATCAAACCAGCAGTCGATTACCTCCGGTACACGGTGCATAGTCTTGCCGCAGTCCGGACACTTCATGGTGATATCATCAATGTATGGACGGTGAAGCTCGATGGTCTTCGCACGCTCGTCACCACTCTTCTCATAGAGATCCTGGCGGCTTCCTACGGATTCCATATGTCCGCACTCACACTGCCAGATATTCAGTGGTGTTCCCCAGTAACGGTTTCTGGAAATACCCCAGTCCTGAACATTCTCAAGCCAGTCACCGAAACGTCCTTTACCGATGCTCTCCGGAATCCAGTTGATAGTATTGTTGTTACGGATCAGATCATCCTTTACTGCAGTCATCTTGATGAACCAGGACTCACGTGCATAGTAGATAAGCGGTGTGTCACATCTCCAGCAGTGCGGATAATCATGCTCGAATTTCGGCGCGTCAAAAAGCTTGCCCTCTTTATCAAGGTCTGTGAGGACCATCGGGTCCGCTTTCTTTACGAATACACCTGCGTATGGTGTCTCTTTGGTCATGTTACCCTGTCCGTCTACGAACTGTACGAACGGAAGGTCATACTCACGTCCGACACGGCTGTCATCCTCACCAAATGCAGGTGCGATATGAACGATACCGGTACCATCACTCATAGTAACGTAGTTGTCACAGGTTACGAAATGAGCTTTTTTGTGCTGTTTTGCTGCTGCCTCTCCTGTACATGCAAAAAGCGGCTCATATTCTCTGCGCTCAAGGTCTGTTCCTTTATATTTCTCAAGGATCTCATATGCAGGCTCATCATCCTTTGCAAGCTTGCCGAGAACCTTGTCCAGAAGTGCCTCTGCCATGTAGTAGGTATAGCCGTCTGCTGCTTTTACCTTACAGTAGATCTCATCCGGGTTTACACAAAGTGCAACGTTGGATGGAAGTGTCCATGGTGTTGTTGTCCATGCCAGGAAGTATGCGTCCTCACCAACAACCTTGAAACGCACGATCGCAGAGCGCTCTTTAACAGTCTTGTAGCCCTGAGAAACCTCCTGTGCGGAAAGCGGAGTTCCACAGCGTGGGCAGTAAGGAACGATCTTAAAGCCTTTATAAAGGAGACCTTTTTCCCAGATCTCTTTCAGCGCCCACCACTCGGACTCGATGAAATTGTTGTCGTATGTTACATACGGATGCTCCATGTCAGCCCAGAAACCAACGGTAGATGAGAAATCCTCCCACATTCCCTTGTATTTCCATACGCTCTCCTTACACTGCTGAATGAACGGCTCCATTCCGTACTCCTCGATCTGCTCCTTGCCGTCAAGGCCAAGCTTCTTCTCAACCTCAAGCTCAACCGGAAGTCCGTGAGTATCCCATCCTGCTTTTCTCGGAACCATGTACCCCTTCATTGTACGGTATCTCGGGATCATATCCTTGATAACTCGTGTCAGAACGTGTCCGATATGTGGCTTACCATTTGCGGTAGGCGGTCCGTCATAGAATGTGTATGTCTCGCCCTCTTTACGGCTGTCCATACTCTTTTCGAAAATCTTGTTGTCTTTCCAGAATTTCTCGACTTCTTTTTCACGGTCAACAAAATTCAGATTCGTGTCAACTTTACGATACACAATATTTACCTCCTGTGTCTGATTACTGGCTGCTGCCTCATCTGTAAGGCCACAGCGGATTGTTTCTTCACAGATACCTGTTCGTGCCAATGCTTCGGGCACTTATAAAAAAAGACCCCATCCTGTAAAAGGACGAAGTCTGATTCGCTGTACCACCTGTTACATTATACGGGCCTGTGTCCAGATCCCTGCGTCTTCTGCTGTGTTCTTATGCTCTGTGTTATGGCGCGGGCTGTTGTTCCATGTCTGTTCATGGCGGACAATTCTTTGTATCTGCCGATATATGTTCCCTGTAACGGAGGAAATCCGTCAGTTCTTACTTAATGATCATCTGTATATCAGATATTCTTCCGGCTGCTACCGGACAACTTCGGAACTGAAGCTCAGGAGTGATATTCCGCCATATTTACTTGTCCCGGGCTCCCACCATCCCCGGTTCGCTGCAAGCTTTCCATATGGCCTACTGTCTCCATCACAGCTTTTTCTATATACGCTGTCTATTATAGGTTGGGGAAAATCCATATGTCAAGTGTTTTCATGGATTTTTCTTATTATATGTATGTTCACTTCTTCTTAATGGAATTTTCACAGACTGCAAGTAGTTTTTCCGGGAGGAAAGTGGTATACTACTACAGAATCTTGAGGGCCAAAATACAGCGTTTCATTAATACAATGCTATAATTAATGAAATACTGCACCTCATCACAAAACGGGCAAGATTTTTTCGGTTACTGATCCTCAAATGAATAATAACCTTCTCGCCCGGATTTATCACTGAAAGGTATCTTGTTATGAAAAATATGAAAAAACGATCCTTGCGCCGGATCTTTGCAGGCATTCTCGGCATAGGGATCCTGCTCACAGGCGCAGCTCCCTGCGCGGCGGCTGCCTATGGATACGATGAATATGGTGATCCTATCGTCACTGCCACACCGGTTCCTGATGGTCAGGCAGCAGCAGTCACGCCTGCTCACTCCAGCTATTATTCACAGGCTGCCGACACCGATTCCATTGACGGGTGGCCCAAAGGTCCCGGCATCGAAGCACAGGCTGCAGTCCTTATGGATGTAAATACAGAAGCCGTTCTTTATTCCAAAAATGCGGACACACAGCTCTACCCTGCCAGCATCACGAAGATCCTGACTACACTGCTTGCCTGCGAAAATCTGAACGCTAAGACAAACATTACCGTATCTGAAAAAGCTTCCACCAGTGTAACTGCCGGAGATTCCAGTATTTATGCTGCTCCCGGTGAAAAATTCACCAGGGATCAGGCCCTGATGGCTGTCATGCTCCAGTCCGCTAATGAAATGTCTGTCGCCGTTGCGGAAGAAGTTTCTGGCTCTGTAAAGAAATTCGCAGAACTCATGAACTGGCGCGCCAAGCTTTTTGGCTGCAAGAACACACACTTTAACAATCCCAACGGTCTTCCGGATGAGAATCATTACACCACAGCCTCCGACATGGCAAAGATCGCCAAATCCGCCTGGCTGAATCCTCTTTTCCGGCGATACTGCACCAAACGTTATTACGAGATCCCGCCTACCAATAAATTTGCAGAAGCCCGCCAGCTGCTCAATCATCACAAGATGATGAAAAACGGCGAATATTATTATGAAGGCGTCCGTGGCGGAAAAACAGGCTACACGGATGCATCCGGCAACACACTTGTCACCTACTGCAAACGAGGAAATATAACGCTGGTAGCCGTGATCCTGAATTCTACTTCCGCGGCAAATGCTTACAGCGATACCGCTTCTCTTTTTAATTATGGTTTTGAAAATTTTGAAAAAGTGGATATGAAGGTGTCCATGGAGCCAGTCCCGTTTAAGGTACTCCCTTGTGACAAATATATCCTTAAGAATAACGGAAACACCTATCCGTTTTATTATCAGACAAAGGTTTATGTGACTCTTCCAAAAGGTATCAAAAAATCACAGCTTAACAAACGCCAGGCCGTTCTTCAGAATGCTGTCGGCCCACTGCGTCTGAAAAGCAAATATTATTATAAGAAACAAATGGTCGGATGGGGAATGCAATACGAACGAAACATCGTATCAGATCTTCTCCTGACTTCGTAACATTTTCCTGCGGCGGAGAGATTCGTGCTTTTCACGGATCTCATCCGCCGCTTCTGTATCTTCTGCTCTCAGGGTCTTCACCCCGAAATATTTTCCCTCATCGGTTTTTCGGATCCGGATCTTTCCGGCAACAGGTCCATGCTCATGGCAAAGGGCAAGGCTGTAATATACCTTGGAATTGTTGGTACTGAACCAGCGGATCTTCCTCTTGGCAGGGCATCTGCAAATGGGACACATGGTACTTACCATGGTACGGTCCTTCATCAGACGCTCCTTTGATACAAATTCCCTGGACACAAACTTGTCATGGTCTGTATAGGAAATATAGATCTCGCTGTCTCTGGATTTTGGATTCTGATATACATCTAGGGACGGATGGCGGATCATGCAGGCTTCATCAATCTCCAGGAGTATCCTGGCAGTATAGCTGGCGTCTGCCAGTGCCCGGTGAAAATCCCGGTTTTTGGGAAGCTGCAGGTAGTCTGTAGCATATTCCAGGGAACGCCTGGATATTCCATCCTCGAATTTTATGCTGAAAAGTTTCTGCACATCGTAGTAATGCACCGGTCCTGGCATCAGCTTCAAAAGATTATAGTATTTCATATTGCGCTGAAGTTCCATCACATCCTGGTCTCCCCAGGTAAAAAAGCGATACTCCTCCCCGCACCATTCCAGAAATCTGCGGATCGCCCTTGGAAAAGGGATGCCTTTTTCCAGTTCATGATAATCCACGTGGATCACTTCGTGGATACTGTCGTGGATCCAGTGGTACACTTTGGGCTTGATCAGGCACTGAAAGGTATCAACGATCTCTCTTTTTTCATTTAATTTTACTGCCCCGATCTCTATGATCTCAAACGGGAGCCGACTATCCGGATGTCTTCTTCCATCCGGATTCTGGTTCCATTCCAGGTCAAATACAATATAGTTCATGGGTTTTCTGTCCTCTTATCTGACTGCTCAGCTGCTTCATAGATGCAGCTGTTTCCGGATCGTTGTCCGGCTATTTCATATTTTTGCATTCGGACACAGAATAAATCGCTTCAAACAGCTCCTGCTGGAAGCTTTCTGTATCTGCATCTGTCAGAATCATATCTTTCATTTCGTCTTCTTCGTGTAGCCACCAGCGGAAATCGCATAATGTGGCACCTCGTCCGGCACCGTCTGAACAATCCACATCCAGGAATACTTTTTCTGTTTTAAAGAACTCCGGATGGATGAGATACATAAACGGTACAGCAGCATGGATACTTGCCACGCAGCGATATTTGGAAAAATTTTCAAGTACGTAGCCAGCCATATCTCCACAGGCTCTGGCTGCCGGATCACCGGACTGGCACAGCTTCATGATCTGGTTTCTGGTAAGATTACATTTCAGGGTAGCATCCAGTCCACACATGATCAGTGGGATTCCGGAATCGAATACGATCTTTGCCGCCTCCGGATCTGCGTAGATGTTGAATTCCGCTGCCGGTGTGATGTTTCCGCCTTTTGCTGCGCCGCCTGTAAATACGATTTTTCTGATCTTATTCTTTATTTCAGGAAAAACCTTCAACAGAAGTGCAAGATTAGTCATTGGTGCAGTTTCAATCATTACTACCTGCTCGCCCTCCGGAATGGCATTCAGAATGTCACGTATAAAAAGCACTGCATTATCAGAAGCAGCCTCTGATTTTGCTTCCGGCAGTACGCAATGGCCAAGCCCTGTCTCTCCGTGGAATTCTTCCGCATAAATTGCCGCTTTCACAAGAGGACGGTCCTGGCCTCCTGCCACCGGAACCTTCAGTCCGTAAAAATCCACCAGCTCCAGTGCATTTTTGGTCACTCTTTCTATCCTAGTACTTCCTGCAGATGTCGTCACTGCAAGCAACTCCAGTTCGTCCTGATGTGCTGCCGCATATGCCAGTGCGATCCCGTCATCGATTCCGGGGTCACAGTCCATGATAACCTTGATCTTATCTCCCATATATTCACCTCTGTAAAAACTCTTTCACCAATTTTATAGTATTGCCGAATTTCCGCTGTTTACCTGTTCCAAGTATAACAGAGTGAGGAAAGAGT
>ULWR01014813.1_pt1 | contig 24329 bp, 32 predicted proteins | sample 1960531 | NCBI WGS metagenome assembly ULWR01 (sample SAMEA4835817, study PRJEB28245) | human gut metagenome | biome: gut microbiome; material: fecal sample | place: Denmark | collected 2008
AGTCGTTCGCAATTGTGCCCATCTCTCGCGCACGCGCGCCCAGCTCATCAAAGGCCGCCGGTTTTGTCCAGTCAGTGATTGGCGCGAGCTGATATTTCTGATCCTGAATGGCCGTGCCCAGAGGATCTTTCCTGCGCTCTGCCTTGACCTCATCCCTGGCTTTCTTCGCGGCCTCGTAGCCCTTGGCCTCTTCTGCGTAGGAAGCTGACCCCCAAACAGGTTTCAGATTCTCGACAGCGGCATCCATGTCCGCATCTGACAGGCTGCGGAAGGAGAAGATGCTTTCGGCAGCCTTTCGTTTTATCTCGTAGTCTGAGAAGAGCTCTTCGCCGCGCTTGTCGCCATAGGTAGCGATAAAGGCATCTCGCGAAATCGGATTCGGATCAGTACCCTCCTGCTCCGTCAGTGCGAGCGAGTTTTCCATCTCGCGCTTGAGGTTGCCCTGCCGCTCGGCAGTCTCTCTCGCGACGAAAGCCCCGGCCATGGACATGATCTCAAGCTTGCGAGGCGTAGAGAGGCCATCAACGAGCGGGATGCCGGTTGAAGTTTTCGGATTGACGCGCCCTTTACCGACAAGGCCAGGAGCCTGCTGCGCCACCTGATAGGCGAGCTGCCGCTTGCTTGACGCCCAGAGCGAATTGTCTACAGCATCCCAAGCCTTGGCGCTCATATGCTCACGCTCGTCACGGCTCGCAGCGAACGCCCCGACCGGATCATCGTTCGCCCACTGCTGAAAGCGCTGCGCCATGAAGGCGTCATAGAGCTGAGCCACTCCCTGCCGCCGCGTGTCCTCATCGTAGCCTGCAATCTGCGCCTGATAGTCATGCTCCTGCACAATGGAAAGCCACGTCTTGGCAAGGTAGTCCTTGTCTGAGTAGTGCTGCGCCGCGTCATCCATCAGCGCCTTCTGCCGGGACTGAGATGAGGTCAGGTGCCACTGATCTGTCTGCGCCTGATTCCACCGCATCATCTGCCCGCGCGCAGTCTGAAAGCGATCCTGGATGCGGCTTTCGACCGCCGCCCGGACATCAGGCGTGAGCTTGTCAAGGATGCCCTGCGCACCCTTCTGAATCCACTCGACTGTCGGCGTGAAGGCGTCTACAGCATTCTTCTCGCGCTGAGCCATGTAGCCCGTCTCAGGCGCATAGAGCGCATTCTGGACAACCTGCATGAATTTCGTCTCAGCCTCATCGCTTTCGGCCTTGACGCTGCGCGCGTGCTCAGTCTCGAGAATCTTGCCCACAGCCTGAGCACCGTAGGCCAGCGGCCGGATTGCCGCCTGGAAGGTTGACTCATAGTCCACTGTCGGACGCGGAGCATCTATCACCATCCGCCCAGTGCGCCCGCTGTCAGGCACCTGAGGAATGCCGCCCTGGAAAGTCGGAACCATCGGCATGCTGATCTTTCCTCCTTACATCCGGCCGTAGCGTGATGCGCCGGCAAAGTTGCCCCAGCCCGTATCCCCGAAGCCGTAGCCGTACTGCTTCGCCCCGGCATAGTTCGTCCACTTGCCGCCCGCTGAGAAGTTCTTGTCAGTGCTGAGCGGATTTGAGCTCAGCCCCTGATAGACGCCGAGCGCCGCCTGCATGTAGTTCGCCGCGGAGTACTGCGAAGCCCCCATGAGCGTCGCGCCGGCCGTGAGCCACGCACTCTGCTTTGAGGCTTCAGCCATGAGCGCCTGTCCCTCGAAGCCAGCAGCCTGCATTCGGTAGCCCCAGGCGTTATTGAGCGCATTCGACTTGATCTGATTGACATCGATCTCTTTGACAATGTCGGTCGAAGCCTGGAGCTCAGCAGCGGAACCCTCACCCACGGCAATGCCGTTCGCAGCCAGCGCCGCCCGCTGAGAGCCCTTGACGCGCCCGGCCGCCATCGTCGTTTTCTGAATGTCTTTCTCGCTTGCCCGCAGCGTTGCCTCGTATTGGCGCATCATCGTCTGCGCATTGATGCGCGCGATGTTCGCTTGCGACTGAGCAATGGCGTTTTTGGTCTTTTGCAGGCCGAAGGAGCCGAACGCGCTGATGGTGTTCGCCACACCGCTCGCGATCAGTCCGCCCCAGCTCGCGCCGAAAGAAGTTGATGCTGATGAAGCAGCCATAGAAAAGCCTCCGAATCAGCTCATTGTCTGAGACGGAGGCTGCGGAATGCGCAGGGGTGCTGAAGCGGTCAGACCATCTCAACCTGCGCCGTCATCGAGATTACCCGCAGCGTCAGAGGATCATCCTGCCGGATGCACACCTGCCCGCCCGCGCCCCACTGCGGGAAGACCGCGAAGCCGAACTCGTCCGTAATCGGAGAAGGCGGAGATCCGGCAAACTCAGTGCTGCGCGCCGGGTAGGCCGCAAGCTGATCTGTCGAAGGGCCAGCCTTCAGCCCGGAAGAATCCACCACACGGAAGAAGACTTTTCGGACGTTCTTCTGATGCCCGGAGCCGTAGGAGCCGTCCTGAAGCGCGACAGCCACCGGAAGAGTCTTCAGATCACCCACATAGGGCAGGCCGATATGCACCTTGGAGGCCGGCTGCGCGAGCGTGATCTTGCCCCCAGTGACCACCTGTTTCGGTTCAACTGAGCCGTCAGCAAGGATGCAGACCTCTCTGCCCTCAAGCCACGTGAGCCCGCTGATCTCGGTTTTCGGCTCGCCCGAGTAAGTGCCCGAGCAATCCATGAAGATCGAGTCCTCGAGTTTGGTGAACTGCCGCTCATGCATGCGCTCGACAAAGCGCTTCTCGACGCCGTTGATGGTGCGCCGGATGACGCAGTAAAGAATGTCCTCGTCACCCTCAGCTACAACTGCGCAGGACTCAAAGACGCCGTCAGTCGTGATCCGGGAGAAAGCGCCCACCTGCTGCTCAGGAACGTAGGTCAAGGCCAGCAAGTCGCCCGACGAGCTCACAGCCCACACAATCGGCCACGGAGCTTTCGAGTAGGCCAGATCCTTGATGGTGAGATTGTCAAAAAGGTGCGGACACCTCAGGCACACATCTGCCGTGATGAAGCCGCCCGCCTCATAGTTGTAGCCCAGCTCGCGAAGATGACCGCCGCGCTCAGCCGCATAGAGCATCTGAGAATTGATGACCAGAGGCTGCACACCATTCGCGCCCACGTAGGACTGCGGACGCACCGACATTGAGGACGGTGTGATTGCATCTGAGTTCAGCGGAGACACGCGCCACTCCGCCGCGCCGGTCAGGAGAATCAGCTGCTGGAGCGGGACGATATGCCGGATGCGGTTCGCCTCACGCGCCGCAACACGCACGGAAATCCTGTCATCATCCTGCACCGGAAGGCTGTAGCTCATATCCGACTCAGTGCCCGACTTTGTCGCCCAGAGATTGCTTGGACGCTGATAGGTGCCGCCAAACCACCGCCGCTGCTCGAAGTACGAGACCGCGCCCGGATAGTCGCCCGCAGAGCCCACATGAGCCGTCGCACTCGCGCCCGAGCCGCCCGTGCCCTGCGGATCAATCACCACCGTCGGAGACGAGTACCCGCTGCCCGGCTTCACTACCCGAATCGAAGTGATCCGGCCATTGCTGACCACTGGAGCCAGCTCAGCGCCGGAACCGGTCGAATCGCGGACGTAGACATTGACGCCATAATTGTCCACGGCCAGCGTGTATTCATAGCGCAGAGCTTCGTTGTATCTGCTAACAAGAATGCCCTGATTGAGATAAACGCGAACAACAGGCTGAGAATAATTTGAGCCAGCCGCAGTGACTCGAACACCTTTGAGCGTAATTATCGTGGACGAATAGTAATAAACCGTGTCGCTATCACCTTCAGAAACAGTCTCTTTATAGCGGTCATTACTCACTTCAAAATCGAGCTCATATCCTGCCCCGCTGCCGCCCCCGCTAATATCAACCAGTTCAATGAATTCCTTCGCAGATTCTTTCAATGAATTTGCCGACGGATAATCAGGATATCCAAACTGTGATTCCGATCTTTTTCCCCAATATGGTTCACTTTGTGCAAAAGCAGTCGGTTCTTTGCTATATGGCAGTTTCTTGAAAGTCTCGAGCGGCATGCCAACATATGCCACAGCCCCCGCCGATGCGAGCGTGCCTTTTGACACGTACTGACCAGTCTTCACACCTTTGGGCGCATAGGTGTACCCGCTGCCCTGATTGTTGACCGTCACGCTCGTGATGCCCCGTTGCTGATTGAAGGGGTCGTCGTAAATCGGAGGAGTGATGGAGCTGTCGGCCGTGATGTTCTCATCAATGATGCTCGTGCTCGTTGTTTCTCCGATGTACGCCCAGAGGCCGCCCACATCGCGATAGACGCGGTACCGGCCAGCGCCGCTCACTGCGTTCCAAGAGATGGTGTTGTAGGAGCCGTCCCCGTAGGGGTTGCAGTTGATGCTCGTCGCAGGCGAGACTGCGCTTTCCTGACTGCCATCCTCAGTGAGCGCCGTGACCGCGTACTTTCGCACGTAGTCAGTGGGGTTCGAGACTGACTCATTGATATGCTGAGACACACTCGGAGCGCCGGGAGCCGCGAGCTTGCTGCTGAAGGTGACCTCGACAAAGCGCCAGTCGGAAGCCCCGTAGCGCCGGAGTTCCATCGGCGGATAGGACGGATGCACCAAAGTCAGAATGTCGGCCGACTGGACGTAGTGAAGGTCAAAGACATCTGCGCCGTCATAGATGCTCGAGATCTCGTAGGCAGAGCTTCCATTCATGAGCGTCTGTCCCTGAGTGTGGAAGCGCACGTAGTGGTGCCCGAATTCGAGCACCATCGTCTGATCTGTAGAGAACGTGAAGGAGATGAGCTTTGGAGCGTAGCCCGTCTCTTTTGCCTGATTCACGTAGACAAAGCCAGGCCGGAAGCACACAGGCCCCTGCGGTTCGACCAGGAAGTTGGTGCACTCAGCGAGCCCCGTCTGATACTTGCCGTCATCGATTCGGGCATACATGGAAGGAGAGACGATGCCGCCATTGAAGGCTCGCATGTAGTTTCGGATGGTTGCCATCAGACGATCCTCGCACGGAGATGAGGAGCGAGGCGTTCGCGCCGCCGGCCGCGATGCCGCGCATTGAAGGCGTCAGCGGTCTTGGCCAGCGAGAGCGCCTGTTGATAGAGAGCAAGCAGGTTACGGGATTCAGTCGAAGAAGCATCGGCCTGCTTCAGCGGCCCCACCAGCATGGAGGCCAGGAGCGGCACCAGCGCATTGATGAAGTACGTCGGATAGATGGACGGATTGTCATTGAGCGCAACGAAGGAGAGCACTGGAGACTCTTCATTGCAGAGGATCAGGCGCGAGGCATTGCTTGGATCCATCTCGAGCTCGTAGTCGATTGTCCTGCGCTCCCTGAAGTGAACGGCTTCGAGCTTGATGATGCGCACGCAGTTGCTCGGAACGCTGAAGCCGAACTTCCATGAGTAGGTTTCCTCATCGAGAGACGAGAGCGCAGCGAGCCGCTGCCGCCGCGTGAGGAAAGACCAGTCGGCCTCTTCCATAAGCTGCCTGAGCGCAATAGGGTAGAAGCGAGCGCAGTGCCCAGCCTGAGGCGAGCCGTCTGGCGAATCGATTGCCGTGACGGTTGCCGAGTCGCCCAGCGTGCTGAGCGCGAGGTTACAAATGTCTGCTTTCGTAGCCATATACAAAAATGGCGGACGGAGTCGCCCCCGCCCGCCGCCCACTTAGGAGGAGAGAAAGGTCAGTCCGTCGTCGCGATGAACTCGATGCCCTCTTTGGGCACGATGAAGCGAGCGTCGAACACATCGGAGAGGTAGCAGGTCACAGCACCAGCCGTGAGCGCGGTCGTTGAAGCCGCGCCCTTGAGACGCAGGTAGCGCTTGTGCTTAATCGGCAGATGGAGCGCAACGCCGGCATTGAGCTCATCAGCCGTGAGCGCGCCCGTGACCAGCGCAGTGGAGAAGTTGGCCGCAGCCTCATCGGACTGCTCAAGAGTGAGCGTGAGCGTTCCCGTACCGGTGCACTCAGTCGTCGCCTTGATGACGACGTAGAGCTCATGGTCATTGAGCCCCGTCGTCGGAGCCTTCTGGCCGAAGTCGATTGCCGAGGACGTGAAGGCCGCAGTCGCCGCCTGATCCTCACAGAAAACGAGCTTGACATCCATCATGATGAGATCTCCTTTAGGCGAGGACGTTCATGTTGTTCGGGATGATGTCCGTGCCCACCTTGTGAACCGGAACGCCCGCAAAGGTCAGCACCTTTCGGCCGGCCACCTCATCCATGTTCAGAAGCACGTTGTCCTTGTTCACAATCTGACGGCGAAGAACGGAGCGCGCCGCGTCATTCATGTAGAAGGCCACGCGGCCGGTCTGATCATCCGGGAGCATCTCAATGGCCTGAGTCATGAGGTCAATGAGGTTCGCAGCGCCGCCGCCCTTGTTGTTCTGGATCGAGTACTTGGCCGTGTCGATGTTCGCGATGCGGACAATCTTTTCCGGGTCGTAAAGCGCGACGCCAAGATCCCAGGCGAACTCAGTGATGAGCGCGAGGAAGCGCTTGCCGTTCGCGTCGAAGGCGTAGTGCTCGCCCATGTTCTCAACGCGCAGGCCAGCCTGAGAGCCGTTCTGCGGGTAGAAGCAGAAGCAGGCTTCAGCATCCCAATTGACGAGCCAAATGTCCGTCTGCTTTGCCGCAGTCGTGCCGCCGCCATTGATGATGCGATCAGCAAAAGCTTCATTCGCCGGTGTGACGATGGAGCCGAGGCCGTCCACGCCGCGCGGATCAGCCGCTGCGGAGCCGTAGAACATGGTCTTGACGACCTTTCGGGCAAGGCCGCGCATGAAGCCCTGATCCTTTCGGAAGCGCCAGGCATCGCGCTCAGCTGCCGGGCGCGTGTTGTAGAGATCACGGTCAACCTCTGAACGGGTGCGCATCATGCCGGCACGGTAGCGCACGTCAGAGCCGTGCACCTTTTCCGTATCCCATCCCTCATTGAAGGCGCGCAGCTGACCTTCAGGATAGGTCGTGATGATCTTGCCGCGGTCTCCGAAACCATCGTTGCCGGGCTGGATGACCGCCTGATCGAAGATCGGCATGTAGTCGCGGATGGTATGCATCAGCGAGCGAATCGGCTTGTCGTTCGTCAGGCTTTCAAAGTCAGCGAGCGTCACCGGGTTGTTGTCAGTGATGATGTCAGCCATATCTAGCCTCAGTTTCTCTTAGCGTCGTTGTAGAAGTCCGTCGGGGTGTAAGGCGTCTGCGCCGGACTGCCCGTCGGTATCTTCGCTTCGCCGAATTTCGCACCGGCACGGGCGATGAGCTTGAGCGCTCCCGGATGGTTGCCCATCGGGGAATTGATGAACTCCGCAACGTCCGGGTCAATCGACCCGTCTGCCGCGCGGCCGAAGTTGGAGATCACTCGCCAAACGTTCGCCTGCGTAGCCTGGTAGTTCGAGCCGCCGATTTCGGCGTCGTTCTTTGAACGCTCAGCCCACTCCCTGCTCACGCGCTGGATGTTCTCAACTGCTCTTGCCTGCATTGCCGGCGTGACCCTGTCAATCAGGGACTGCGCCTGCTCCTGCGAAAGATTCAGCTCCTTAGCCACGCCCTTGAACTCATCCATCACCGGGCCAGCGAGCTCAATTCCTTCCGGTGCATTGAAGTCGCCGTACTCTTCCGGAGCGCCCTCAGTCTTCCCAGGTTCGGGCGCTTTCTTCTGGCTGTCGTCTTTATCGTCCTTGGATTCCCCGTCCTGAGCTCCGCCCATCAGCGTCTGCCCGCCGGTCAGATCCTGCTGTCCGGCAGGAGTCTGAGCAACGGCAGGCTGCTGAGCGTTCTGAGCATCGGACTGCCCGGCAGTGGCTTGTGTGGTGCCGGGTGCCTGCTGCGCGTCGTTTGGAGTTTGAGCGCCTTCGCCAGGCAGATTCGTTTCGTCACTCATAGGATTCGTCTTTCATGAGTCTGAAATAGTCAAGAGACACCGCGCGCAGGCGCTCAGCGAGCTGGATGCCCACTGAGCGCCGCCCCTCGGAGTAGGCCATCGTGAGAGCGTTCGGGCTGAATGACGCAGAATTGACGCCAGATGAATCCAAGACCCACTGAAGCGCCATCCTGCCCTCACGCGTAGCCATCACGGAGCGGAGCGCCAGATCCATCCGGCTCTTCGCCCGCTTGTCTTTCTCATCGTCTGCCTTGTCAGCAATGGGGTTGCGGTCTCTCATGCGGTCAATCGTCTCACACGAAAATTGCGGAGTGCGCAGGGCTACAGCGCCCCCTGCTGAGCAAGCTCCTGCATGCCTTGGACGGCCTGCCCGCCGACGGTTGAACCGTCTGCCGGGACGCGCCCAAGCTTGGACACGGCATCAGCGGCCTGCTGCATCTGCTCAGCCTGCTGAGCCTGCTGCTGAGCCTGCTGCTGCGCCTCAATCTTTTGCTGCGCCTGCTCAGTGGGCACGACCACAGAGGGAGCAACAGAGAGGTAATCGGCGTACTCGTCAACGATGCGGAAGCTGTCGATTTTCGCGAGCACATTCGGATCAAACTGCGCGACCTGCCCGATGCGCTGCAGGAACTGATCGAGGGAGTTCGCACGAATCGCACGCTGAGAGCGCGCGAGCATGGACGTGTACTCAATTGAGAGTTCGACGCCCGCAAGCTCAGGCGGAGCCGGAGGCAGCTGCCCCGCGCGGTAGAGGATCGAGAAGGTGCGCTCAATGAGCGGCTTCAAGACCTCGTTGTTCAGGCGCGAGAGCACGGGACCGAGCATCATGAGCTTTTCCTCGTGACGCTCAGCAACCTCAGTGGCCGTCATCTTGCCCATCTGCTGCCCGGAGAGCATGAGGAACATGTCTACGCTGAAGGCCTGATTGATGCGCTGCTGCACCTCAGCAATGTCCTGCCGGAGCGCGTTTATGTCCATCTGGACTTGCCAGGCGGACTGCACAGCGTCCTTCTGCGCAGGAGCGTCAAGGTAGATTCTGCCGCCCGGCTCGAAGTCATCCTCGTTGTCGCGCGCCGCAGTGGGCATGATGAGCGGAGGATTGACGATGTAGTCGATGGAGTTTCCCTTCTGCTTCTGCTCATGCTGAAGCTGCCGCACGTCGCCGAGCGCGACCATGCCGGGAGATTCCTCTGAGTACACGTCCGAGGCCGATGCGCCCCAGCGCCCCACCACGCACGGGAACTCGTTGAAGCCTGACTCCTCAAGGATGCCGTCTTTCGTGCCGTCCGAGTCAATCTGGATGATGACGCTGCGCCACGGCATGTTGCGGGAATCGCGCTTGCCGTACTGCCGGTCAAAGCGCGGCTCAATGGCATGGATCAGCTTGTACTCATGGTCAACCTGCCCGGCATCGAAGTTGCGGAGCACGTCGGCCGAGAGCTTTGAGCGCCCGAAGCGCGCTACCAGCTGAGCCGCCGTCATGATGAAGCGCCGGTAGAGTGTGTCAGGCACGCCTCTGTCATCCACGCCAATGGCGTACTCGCCCACGGAGAGCGGGTAGCAGTGGAAGACCTCTCTGTCATCCTCTGCGATGACCATAGCCATCACGCCGTAGGTGCCCACATCGCGCCAGCCCTGATGCAGCGCCTGATAGGTGTTCGTCCGGGTGAAGGCCATCTCCATGATGCGCTGCACCTGATCGAGCCATACCTTGACGGCCTGCGCCTCATCCAAATTCGGCGTGCCGGTTGTGAGCGCGAACCACTGACTTGACGGATCAGTCATGCCGCTCATGAGGCCGGCCGCGAGGATGTTTGCCGCCCGGACGGCAGAGCTGTCCACGATGCGGTTCCACCTGGAGCGCGACTCATTGCGGTTTTTGCCGATGAGGAAGCGGCCGCGACTCGGGGTGATGTGCTCAGAGATCTCGAGCCACTGCGTCATGTACGGCTCGCGCTCCTTTTTGAGCGTGCCCCAGCGCGTCAGGATGCGCTGCCTGAGCTTGAGATCTTCAGACATGCATCACCCCAGTGCGCCGCCCGCGCCGAGAGCGAGGTTGTTGTTGTTCACGCCGCCCGCGCCGGTGAGCAGGGTTGACCCTGCGCTCATGCCGGCATTAGCCGCATCAGCGAGGATGGAGCTCACGTCTGCGGAGTTCGAGTCCTGCCTGCGCTGAGCCTGCCGGGAGCGCTCAGCCTCAGCCTGCGCCTGCCTTTCGGCCTGCTGCGTAGCCGCTTTCTGAGCTTTGGCCTGTTTGTTGCTCGTGTAGATGGAAGTTGCGGCACCAGCCGCAGCAATGGCCGCGCCCGCGATCAGACCGCCTGTCACTCCGCCGCTCATGGTTTTCTCCTAGTCAAGAGGTTTTCAAATTCGTCAGTGAACTCTTCCTCTGCCCGCTCGATGCTGTCCGCGTCGGACGCAAAGAGCATGGTGATGAAGGTATCTTCGATAGCCCGGAAGACCTGAGACCGGCCGGCCGCGCCCTTGAGAACCACGTAGCCCTTGAGTTCGCGCGTGTCTTTCCCGGCCTGGACGTAGCAGTGACCTGAGACGATGACCACTGTCGGGATCTTGATGACCGCGCCGGCCAGCACCGTGTCTTTCGGGACGAGGCACGTGCGGACATAGACGCCGGCATGGAAGAAGTTCTCAGTCGGAAACTCGCACGGCTCAAGCTCAGCATCGATGCGCTCGCGGAGCGCCATGACCAGAGCGAGATCATCAGAGGAGCAAGGCGGCAGGGACGCCGCAGGGACGAGCGCTGTCACAGTTTCCTCCAATAGAGCGTGTTCACTGGCTTGGCAATCCGGTCGAAGATCTTGTCTGCCTGAGTGCCGATCTTTGCCCCGAGATACATGCCGTAGGCACCGTCATCTTTTGCGCAGCTGAAGAGCGTTTTGAGAAGGAGCGAGCCTGCGCCCGTGCCCTCTCTGCGATCCTCTCGGAGCCAGATGCTTTCGCAGGTAGCGAGAACCCGGCCGCCGCCGAAATGAGGGAGCACAGTGGTGATGTAGGCCGCGAAGCCGATCAGCTCTTCGCCCTCGAAGAGCCCCACTGGACGCAGGATGCCCTGCGCCTCAAGGAGCTCATACATGCGCCGGTCAGGCGCTGGCGGCAGATCCTCATAGACGATCTCTTCGCCGTAGGCTTTTTCGAGAGCAGGCCATTCCGGCCGGGAGAAGGCCTCACGGCACGTGATGCGCCGGCAGGTGAAGGTTTCGGTACTCATGCCGAGATGGTCTCACCTGCCGAGCGCGGAGTGCGCAGGGGTGCTCAGCGGTAGGGATCCCGGATGCCGTGCCGGCGGCTGCGGGACGGCTGTGGGGACGGCAGATCATCCAAGTACTCGTTGACCTTGACTGCGAAGGTCAGAGCCAGCGCGTCGGCATTGTCTGGCGAAGGGAGTCCGCGATCCTTCATATCCTCCTTTTTCTCAAGCAGGAGCTGATTCGTCGGTGTGTAGTCGTACTCGACTCCCGTGAGGTCAGTGATGAGATCCTCGTCATCCTCGATACAGCCGCCAAGCTCGAGCCACTCGCGCATGCGGCCCCACATCTCAGCGCGGAGATTCTTGTAGCGCTGCCTGTTGGACGCGCCCGAACCGAAATTGACCTCAGTCACGGGATAGCCGTTGTGACGGAGCCAGTCGCAGGGGGAGCCGCCAACGCCGCCCGAGTCAACATGGATCAGGATCTTTCGGACGCCCATGCCCTTGAGCCGGTTGTAGTGCTCAGCGACTTTCGCGCCGAGCTGATGCCCGTCAAGGTTGCGGAAGCGCTGCCGCTTCATTGAGCGCGCATCGAGGCCGAAGCGCGTGACGATGACGGAGGCGTCATCGCCGAAGCGCGCCACATCTACGCCCAGGATTGCCACCATGCGCGTGTAGTCCACGTGAGGGAGCGGCCGGGAAGCCGCCGAGTCAGCAACATCTCGGGGAATGAACTGCATAGCTGAAGCGCTCGGGAAGACGCCGCGCACGCGCACCTTGAAGAAGTCTGAGTCTTCGCCGTAGTCAGCCAGCCACTCGGCAATCTTTTCCTTGTCGGTGCCGGCCGCGTCGCGCCCGTCAACGTGCCGATGCGTCCAGCGGTGCCGGAACTTGTGGAAACACTCGAAGAAGCGCCCAGTGCTGCGGGTAGGGTTGCCGAAGCACAGCCAGAAGATCTGCGTATTCTTGTCGGTCAGCGCGCCCTCAGTAACCTCCCAAATGGGATCAGCGATAGCCGATGCCTCGTCGAAGATGACGAGGATGCGCTTGCCCGCATTGTGCAGGCCTGCAAAGCCCTCTGGCCGCGTCTCAGACCACGGGATAGCATCCACGCGCCAAGTCTGCTCATGCCCCTTTTGCCGGGAGACGAGCGACATCGCGGACATGACGAACCAGTCTTTGAAGATGCAGAGGCCATGCCACTTGGCGAGTTCTGCGAAGGTTTTTGTGCGGAGCTGACTTTCGGTGTTTGCCGTGACCACGCCGCGAGTGTCAGGGTAGGTGCAGAGCGCCCAGAGGATGATCCACGAGACAAGGCAACTCTTGCCCGTGCCATGTCCGGAGGCCGTCGCATCCTGAATGACGTGCTGCCAAGCCTCTCCGCTTTGGAGCCTGTCGCGCATGGAGGTCAGGACTTCAGCTTGCCACTTGTCGGGCCCGGTGAAGTTTGCGAGCGTGCCCTTGCCCCAGGGGAAGGCAATCTGAGCGAACTTCAAAGGATCATTCGTGCACTGCGCCGCGCACCACATTAGCGCCTCAGACTGCCCTTTATTTGTTGTCAGGTCGAAGTCCATTCACGAGCCCCTGAAGGGTTGAAGCCAGTGAGGAAATGGCCGCATCTTTGGAGCCGTCGGGCTTCTCATACCAGCCGAAGTGCTTGTTCAGCATGTCGAGCGCCTTTGCGGCCGCCGCGGCATCGACCATCCGCCAAGCGAGCGCGCCATCTTTGGTAGTTGCCTGCCCGCCGAAGGTTTCTTTTGGGATGAGCTCGGAGTTGACCTTGTAAAAGCGCAGGTTCATCTCGAGCACCTTTTCGGCCGTAAGTTCGATCTTGGCCGCGCGTTTCTCTTTCTGTCTTGCGATTGCGGCCGCGACACAAGTTTTGCCAAGTAACTCCGGGCCGATGCGGTTCGCGGTTTTTGCCGAGTACCCGGCGCGGATTGCTGCCTGAGTCGCATTGAGGTCAACCAGATATTCCTTGACGAATCGCTCCTGCCGAGGCGTCAGTTTTCGTTCACCCATCTTTTTACCTTTTTCCAACCGACGACTGTCACAGCGCGCCGGGAACCGTCTACGAAACTGCGGATTGTCCGCACGGGGATCTCGAGCATGAGAGAGATTTTGCGCCATGAGTAGCCCTCTGAGCGGAGCTGTCTGGCGTGCTCGACATCGGCATCGAGGTACTTTGCGGACACAGCGCTTTCGCCCACTGGCCGGCCAGCGTCACCGACAGAGACCGTCACCATCCTCGCGGAACCACGCCGGGAACTGCCTTTTGACTTTTTTGATCCCATCATCGATAGCTCGCAGTCTGGCGAGCGATCCCTCTGCGTATCCGAGAGCTGTAGCGTGAGCTCGAACAAGTGCCTCTGCTGCGGGCGCGGGAAGAAAGCTTGAGACTCCGAGAGGGCCTCGATCTCTTCCTGCGTCCAAATCGACAACTGGCATGGGGGTTCCTCCTTCATTCATGATCCCTCCCTCCTAAGCTTCGGCAGCCCAGGCTCGGTTCCCAGGTGATATTGATGATGAGATGACCGGGATTTTCAGCTTGAAGCCAGTCCTGTTCTTTGAAGTGGAAAGTGTTGTCGTTGACCTGCATGCCTTCAGCAATGCCGTCAAGAATGGCCTTGCAGTTTGCGAGGAGATTGTCCTCGTCGTGATAGCGAGTGACAGGCGGGATGCAGATGAGCTCGATATTGACTCGACCGCCGCGCCACTTCTTATCGGGGAGCCCACCCTTGACGGTGACCTTTTCGATGCCGACCTTTTGAAGCGCGGCTTTCGTGAGCATCATCGTCGCGTACTTTTCGCGCTTGAAGATCCGAGCCTTCTGCATGAGGTTGACCCGTGCATTCGGGGAGAGCGCGCGGTGAGGCCACGGCAACGTGAGCTGAATAATTCGCTTCATGATGATGTTCCCTCCATTGAGATTTATCGGTGCCAAAGTCTTTGTGCTCTGTCTTGGATGGACTCGCCGCCGGGATTTGTGAGGCGTGCGAGGTAGGTGGTTCTTTGCTTGATGAGGCTTTCGGGCGCTCTGAGGTAGTGAGCACAGCGCCGCGGCCGGTCAATGTTCTGAAGGACGTTCCACCGTCCGCCCGGCCGGTCATCGATCTCGCAGTAGCCAGAGCGTCTCCGGAAAAGGAATGCGCCGCGGTCACGCTTTGAGCCCTCGAAGTGACTGCATTCGATGCAGCGGACTTGAGCCTCAGGCTGCGGAGATTCGTCGAATAGCGATTGCATTTGCTGAGTCCTGACCTCCGCAGGATGATTGAGGTTGTTCTCCCCAGAACGCCTATCAATCACCTCACGGAGGGTTTCATGTTGAAAATTGAAGTACCTGAAAACGATCAATCGGTTTACGAACTCAAGACTGAAAGTGGCGAAACGCATTTGATCCGTTGTCCCGGTACGCACCTGGATGACGAAAAGGAGGGGCTTTTCTGCTTTGTGCTTGAAGGCAGCGGCGAAGAGCGTGTGATGTTTTCGAACACCAAAGTGATCGCCTCATTCCATAAGCGCCCGGAGATAAAGATTCCGGAACATGCATTGAAGCCGCGGCAAGTTTTGGATCTCATGCTGAGTGCTCCGGGAGAAGGTGCGTACGGCTTTCAGCTGCGCGTTCTTTCGTAGGCGGGTAAAAGAACTGAACGCGGATTCTTTTTCCCTGCCGGATGTCTTCTGGCGTTAGGTCTCTGAAGGCCTTCAATACGCCGCGAAGGCAGCATCCATCGATCTCGATGCATGTACCGTTGTCAAGGGAAGTGACTTTTAAGGTCTGAACCTCTATGCAATCGGGATAAGGGATCAGCTCGATCTCGAATCCCGATTGAGGAGAGGGACGGGCCGTGCTTTTTTCTGTGCCAGTCATCAGAACACCTCCTCGGGCTTCAGGTTTTTGAGGGCAGAGCGCTTGCGGAAGTCCGACCAGGTGCATTTGATGGGGTAAAGAACCTGATTGAAGCGCGAGGCGATACGCTCAGCGCCTGCGGCATCGAAGTCAGCGGCGACGAGGTTTGTCGTGACGATGGTGGGGAGTCGGTTCGCAGTACGCAGGTCGATGATCTGCTGCAGTCGATCTTTGCGGGCGTCGGTCCAAGCGCTTGTACCCACCTCGTCGATGACGAGGCAGGAGGTCGAGGCGAGCCACTGGCGGATTTTCCAGAGCGGCTGATCGAGCTTCGCAGCGTAGGCTGGCGTGTAAAGGTCGAAGTATTCCGACGCCGGGATGAAGAATCCGGGTGCCTTGCGCGCCGCGAGGTCGGTGAGGATGGCCTTAGCGAGGTGCGTTTTGCCGGTTCCTGTGAACCCAAGGAAAAGGATTCCGGCCTCGGGGTGAGACTCATCAAGGAGGCGCGTCATGAGGCGTTCGGAGAAGCGCTTCGAGATGGCGAGCGCCTTGGCCTGATCCTTTTCGGCCGCGTCGAGCTGAAAGTTCGAGAAGGTTTCTGCGGTCGGCTGCCGAAGCCACGAGAGGCAGCGGGACAGAGAGACGTGAAGTTCGCTGAAGCACGAACTGAGTTCGTCCGCCTTTAGCTCGCGCTCGGACTTTTTGGGGAGAGCTCGTGGAGGCGGGTTTGCAACACGCACGGCTTCAATCTGCGTGAATATCGGCTGCAGGGCTTGCTTTGAGAAAGCTTTTTGAAGTTCAGGCATGGGGTTCACCAGTTGTAATCGTCAGCAGTTCTTTGGTGGAGAGGTTTCGGCTTGGCTGTTTGGAGTGGGTGGTATCGAAGTTCGTTGAGGCACCAAGTGCGGAAGCCTGCAGGCCAGACGGTCAATCTGCGGTCAGTGGCTAGGGCGTGATTGACGAAGGCGGAGAAGACTTGCTGAGGGTTCCCAATGCCGACCTTCTCAGCGATGGCCTTGTACTCATCGGGGATAGAGGCATCGGCGTCGAACGGGCATGGAGTGGCGGGCTTGCGTCGAGGAGCGGCCTTGCGCTTTTGGGGAGCAGGCGCAGGTGCTTCGATGGTGATCTCGACATTGGGTTCTGAACCCATCGAGCGAGCTTCATCGAAAAGAGACTGGTCGAAGTCTTCGGGATAGGGCGTCTGCGCTTGCGCAGATGCGACGGCGGCGTTAGCCGACGAATTTCCGGAAGGCGCGCACATAACTTCCCTGTTCCTTTCCCTGTTCCTTTCCCTGTTCTTATTCCCTGTTTCACCCCCGAATTCGGGGGTACCCGTCCCCCCGTTTTCGGGGCTATCCGTCGCCCCGGTTTCGGGGGGACCCACGCTTTCGGGGTTACCCCGGTTTTGGGTCAACCCGTTTTCGGTGCTATCCTCAGTTTTTTTCCGTTCCCATTCCTGAGGATTGAAGCCGAGAAGTTCGTAGCTGATTGCGCGGCCTTTTTCGACAGCCACGTACGTCTTCTTGATGAAGCCTTTCGACTGCAGGAAATTTGTCGCGGTAGAAATCGTGTCTTCCTTGAGCTCAGTTACCTCATGGAGGTACTTGATGCCCGGAGTGCACTTGCCCGTTTTGCCGTTGTGGCAATTCGCAAGCTCTACAAGTACTTGTTTAGCGCGGGCATTACCTACCCTCTGCGCCCTGGCCCATCTCTCTGCGGCATAACTCATCGCGCATCTCCTGCCGTTATGACGCCGTTTGAATTCCGTTGCGATGCCTCGACTTGATTCAGTACTCTTGCTACTGCCAGCGTTTCATTAAGGTAGGCATCCAGAGCAACAAGCACGATGTCCTGCCGCGTCAGACCAAGCGCAAGAGAGATCAGGTCGACTTTATCGACAAGATCCTTGGGGGCCTTCACGCGAACATCGATATCGCCCTTGCGAAGTTCTGGACGAATGAACATCAGTTGGCCTCAGCAGAGGTAAGCGGCGGGTAACGCTTCCAGACCCGAAGTTCTGGAAAGCGGAATCGAAGATCGTTTTCACGAGTCGCTGTGAGCCCGTTTTTTGTCCATGCAAATACTGACGGCTGCTTCACACCCACAAGTTCGGCGGTCTTCCTTTGACTACCGACCTCGCGAACGAGATCGCGAGCGATCGCAGTTGCACGCAGATTGCTCTGTTTTGCCATAGGTGTATCTTTACATTTATAGATAGTGATAGAAGTAACTATATCACAAGTAATAGACATTCCGTTCACGCTAACCGATAGGCTTGTCTATCATGACAACGCTTTCAGAAAGAATCTCTTGGGTGCTTCAGCACTTCCATATCTCGCAATCGGAGTTAGCCACGTTGGCGGGCATCAAGCAGCCCTCTGTGGCAAGTTGGGTGTCGGGCAAGACGAAAAACATGAAGTCCGCTCCGGCTCTTGCTATTTGCTCCAAATTGCCTCTCAATCAAAACTGGATCGTTAATGGCGTAGGAGACCCTCTTGTATCAAACGACCAGCTTCCCGCTAATCAAAGCAATGTTGAGCCTATTCGTGGGAGGATGAAAAGGATTCCCATCCTTTCATATGTACAGGCTGGAGATCCCACGTCAACAGGGCAAATTGCCGCTAGACAGGCAGCAATCGAAAGCGGAGATTTCATTTGGGTAGACATGGACCTGCCCGACGATTGCTACGCCATCAAGGTTATTGGAAGTTCGATGGAACCAGATTTCCGAGAGGGAGACATCATCGTCATTGACCCTACTATTCATCCGATGCCTGGTGATTTTGTGATTGCTACAAGGGGCAGTAAGTTCTCAGATGACATGGAAACAACCTTCAAAAAATATCGTCCCCGCGGATATGACGAATATGGGAATGAAATCTTCGAATTGATCCCACTTAATGAGGACTATCCAATATACAACTCGCGCACAGAAGGACTTGCCGTCATTGGCGTTATGGTTGAACACCGGCGGTCATATCGGCGAAGACGATAGAATGCCCCTGAACCTTTCTTAGCCCGTTACCTATACGGGCTTTTTTATACATGCCTGTATAGCTACACCTATTGACATTGATGATAGACATGTTTATAGTCACATCTATCGGCACACATATAGGCCGATATCTCCCTCCCCCGGCCGGAAGCCGGGTGGGGCAAGCGACGGTGAAGAGCCGGAGCCGGAAGGAATCGAGGCAGTGCAGCCTACCTAGCAGAAGACGCCGAAAACGGGCGTTGGGTCGATCCCTCCAGAACACGCCCCCTTACCGGCCTGCACATCAGGCACGTAAGGGGAGGCCAATCAAAGCGCCCTCATCCAGAGGACTTTTTGATTGACTTACCAACAAGGACTTCAAGCCATGAAGATCACTCTCGCTGACTGGACTAAGTACCTCAACTTCGTCACTAACGGCCTCGACTGCCCGATCTGCAGAAGGCAGAAATGGGAAACCTCGACGACAGACGACTTGCTCGACGAGGTCCCCGTGGCTCCCGACCGCCGCATGATCTTCATGCGGTGCGGCTACTGCGGGCACGTGCACTTCTTCGACCGGGAGCTAGTCGAAGACCGAATCCGATGGATCAAAGCAAACCGCCTCAGTTGATCGACCTAAATGGAGTTGATATGGGATCACCCTTCTACGACAAGCGTTCCGACATGCGGAGTCGGATTTCTTCCATCAAAGATGGCCGGACTACCCGCGCCCTGAAAGTTCAGCAATGCACCTCGGCAATCGCCGACGTCTCGCGACATATCGCCTACGGACTGGGATGCAACGAAGACCGCCAGAAGATGGCACACCTCTACGAACAGCTCGGCAGAGAGATCGAAGAGGTGTGGCGTTGCGAGGACTTGATCGCCCAACTCGAAAAGGAGCTGAGCGACCAGCCTCAGGGTTAAACGTTTACGGATTCTTCAATCTTCCGAACAGGATCTTCACCCTTTTCGATCTCGGCGACTTGACGCTTAACCGTAGAGTAGACCTCCTCAAGAAGCATCAGATTTCTTGCAATGGCTAATTGCTCCGGAACGTACAAGATGCCAACGCCGCGGTCACTCTTGTGCTCCGGGCCAATGTCTTCAAGCTTGATCTTCCCGCTGCTTACGAGAGCGAGAAACATCAGGTCAGCTTTGGAAAGCTGCGATTGATTCATCTTTCACCTCCTTCGGTGAGTTGATACGGAATGTCGAATGGGAGTCCGACGTTCATATCTTCGCACCGAAGGAGACCCCATATTCAAGCCGCTTCCCGTTTTCCTCCCTGCGACTGAACAGGGAGGAGGCGGCTTGAATCTGAAGGAGAACGCCATGATTCAACACGACAGCGATTGTGCAGTTCACAACGGCCCCGCGCTTCCGCCGGGGCCGTGTAACTGCGGCGCTCAGGCTAAATATGAACGCCGATGGATTGCATACCTTCGTCAGCGGGGTTGTAGAGCGGTCGCTCACCGGAGAATTGCTTTTGGCATGTGGTTAGGCCAACGATTTTGTCGAGCAAAAACACGCGCCACTCGGGCACTTTGCCTGACCTGCTACCGCCTGCTGTTTGGTAAGCGCGCAGCGCGGGACGCCCTGCGGTGGTGGTGCCGAGCAAAAAGGGCTCAACTTCGCGCTGAAGCCCATCGTAGACAAAGCGCACTACCTGCCGATTGATGATGGCATCTTCCAATTCTGTCTGAACAGACATCTTTCCTCCTTCGGAGTTTGGTTTAAAGAACGTCCTTGTCACCGGACTTCTCTACCTTACTCCGAAGGAGCCCCAACCTCATAGAGCCTCGACGCCGTAACAAGCGCCGGGGCTTTTTTTGACACGCGCCTCCAGATCGAGTACTCTTCCCGTGTCAGCGCGAAAGCGGCGCTGATCGGGATTGGCGTCCCGCTTTACAAGGCGCTCTAAGAAGCCGCCGACCGTTGGAAGCGGCTTTTTTGTTGTATGAGCGCATGGGTACCTCACGTAGGTACCCATAGCAAGACTCCTTAACGGGTGGGCTTGCAGGCTCCTTCGGGAGGCCGTTTCCTTGTAGCGGTACGCCAACCTGCAATGCCCGCCCACCACGATTGGCGTCGTGGAGGCGGTTCTAAAACTGCATACAAGGAGTCAGCAATGACACTCGCTACCTACAAGTTCGAGACCATTCAGGTCCGCACGCTTGGCACCGCCGAAACCCCTCTTTTCGTCGCAATTGACGTCGCTACCGCGCTTGGATATGCCGTCCCAAAAACAGCCGTTGCAAAAGTTGTAGATGCTGAAGACATCGTCAAGGCCGAGATCACCGACAGCATGGGCCGCACGCAAACCGTCAACTGCGTCACCGAGTCCGGCCTCTATGCCCTGATCTTCGGATCAAAGCTCGATACCGCCAAGCGCTTCAAGCGCTGGGTCACTTCTGAAGTCCTTCCGGCGATTCGCCGCACGGGACGATACGAAACAGCCCAGTCCGCGCTCATCTCGACTACAGAGCAGTACGAGATCCGCAAGGCCATCAAGGCGCGAGCAAAGAACAGCTCTGTTCACTACCAGACGGTCTACAACGCTCTTTACGACTACTTCAAGATCGCGAGCTACAAAGACCTAAGACACGATCAGATGAAAGCTGCACTCACGCTCATCGAGACATGCACACTTAAGCCGCAACTTCCGGCGCCGACGCTTGCGGAAGGCTCAGTCATCTTGTCCGCTCAAGAGGCAGAAGCCCTGCTCACTTTCATCTATTGCGTGAGGTTTTTGTTTTTGAACGTCTTTAGCAAGATCTATGGCATTTTGCGAATTATGGATTCGCCCTTTGCCGGAAAGTTTTGGGACGCCTTTAATGAAGTCCCTTGGTGGCGCATCCTAGAGATTCTTGCCAAGCACGGACACGACATTAACGACATGCAATGCTATCAGCACTGGTTGGCACAGCAACCAAAGCGCAAAGCCGCGTAACCACTCAGCACATCTGAGATCACTCTAAAAACTTCGTCGGCCGCCCTCGTGTTTTCGCGAGGGCGCTAGGCGAACTCGTACCTAAAAAAGGACACGCCATGAAGCACCTCAAGAGCTTCTTCGGCCACAACAGCCGCACGGGTTTCAGCGTCGGCGCCATCGTAGCCGTTGCATTCGCCTCTGTGGCAGGGCTTTACGGACTGATGAGCGGCATCTTCTATTTCATGAGGTGGGCTTATCTCGCAGGTTATGCGCCATTTTGAAGGAGCGTTCAATGAGCTGGAATTACCCAGACGGCTTCGATCCGCGCCTGTTAGATCGGAAGCTTGATATCGAATCCGATTCGGATGAACTGGCGCATCAGATTCTTGAGAACGAAGGTCCTGCGGCTAGCTGCACGCTCTTTGATGCTGGCGAGTACCTGTTCGACTTCTTCAACAACACACCAATCCCGCCTGACTTCTTAGAGGAATTCGCTCAGTTGACAACTCAAAAGATTCAAGCACTGCGAGCACAAAAATGAACACAAAAACTACGACTGCACAGGTTCTGGGAAAAACATTCCCTCATCCGATCTTTGAATTCATCGATACCGTTGCCTTTTTGGTGGCAGAAGATGAATCGCACCCAATTGAAAAAGCGGCGAAAGATGATATGGATGGCTTCCAAGCCACATTCATCTACATGGCCAAGGCGGCAACGCCTGTAGAAGCTGCGTCCGGAGATTACAAGTCCGTTCACGCCGCAATCCTCCAGTACGCGACCACGCTTGCCGCGTACTACTGGAAGATCAAACACGCCGACGACGACGCAGAAGATGCAGAAGTCGCGAGACGCGCATTGCCGCCGGCGATTGCACGAGCTCTGCCTTATGTCGCCGCCTAAACCGATTTTTTCGCCGCAGGCCGCACGAGCTTCTGACGAGAATGCTCCGATCCGCACGACCAAGTACGTTATTCCGCCTGATGCGGTTCGATTAACTCCTGACGGAAAGCTGGACGAACAGCGTTTGCAAGAGGTGATCAGTCACATCGAGCCTTTTGATAAAGGACGGAGGCTGCGGCGATCTGATGAATTCAGGGCTCTGGTAGAAAAAGCTTTGAAGCTCTCGGTTTCGCAACTCGTAATCAGCAGAGTCACAGGGGCATCAGTCACTTATGTGCGAAGGGTCGATGCTGAAATTAAGAGCAGATGCCAGAACAAAAAAATCAGTGAGGAGATTCGCCAACAGGCCGCTCCACTTAGAGGACCATCAAATAGATACCCCAAAGCATTTCGCCAACTAACCGCGGAATGCATAAAAAACGGCAAGTTAAATGTAATAGAGCTGTCTCACGCTCTGGGCGTAAATCCTGAATACGTCCGGAACGTGAAACGCGAGATGCAAGGTTTGCAAAAGCCGAAATGCGTCTCCCCTCCTGAGATCGAAGAAGAAGATCCCGTGCTTCTTCCTGAAAGACGCCTCATGAATTGCGCGTCGTCTTTCAACGTTGTGCAGTGCGGCGGACGGCACGAAATCACCTGCTTCGACAGTCGTGGCGCCCAGATCGGACGAATGATCGTCGAACTTCATAGAGAAGGCAAACCCACTCCGTCATACGTGATCGTGATCGATCAGAACGGCCGGAAAACGTCGTATTTCAACGGCGGCGAGCGCCTCGAATTCCTGCAAAAGCTTACGGGTCAAAAGCTATGAACCAATTTTTGATTTGGTTGATAACCAAATTTATGGAGTCACATCATGATTGAATCACGCATTGATTGGCTGAAAGAGCGCCAGAAAGGCATCGGCGGGTCCGATGTTGCTGCGATTCTTGGCATGTCTCCTTGGCGCACGCCTTACGACGTTTACCTCGACAAGATCGGGGAGGCGCCGAAGGAGCTGACCAGCCAGGCAGCGCACTTCGGCACCAAGCTCGAGGCCACCATCGCCGATGAGTTCTCCGAGCGCACCGGCATCAAGTGCACGATGCAGGAGAGCATGTACCGGAACCCGGCCGCGCACTGGGAGATCGCCAACATCGACCGCTACGCTGGCCAGGGGGCCATCCTCGAGTGCAAAACCGCCCGCCTCTCGGACGGCTGGGGGCCTTCGCAGGAGGAAGAGATCAAGGCCGGCGAGGTCGTGAGCGACCATGAAATCCCTCTTTACTACGAGACGCAGATCCAGTGGTACATGGGCCTCCTGGGGGTGCCCGTCTGCTACGTCGCAGTCCTCATCGGCGGCCAGGACTTCCGGATCTACAAGGTCGACCGCGACCCGGACGTCTTCGACATGATCCGCGAGAAGGTCCGCGCCTTCTGGCTCGAGCACGTCGAGAAGCACGTCCCGCCGGAGCCCATCAGCGTCGCCGACGTGCGCGCGCTCTATGCCAAGGACAGCGGCGCGATGCGCGAGGCCTCCAACGAGGAAGCCGCCCTTGTCGGCGACCTCAAGACCGTTCGCGAGCAGATCAAGGAACTCGAGGCGCAGGAGAAGGCCATCGCCTCCAAGATCATCCTCGCCATCGGCGCGGACACCGGTATCACCATCGCCGGCAAAAAGGCCGCGACCTACAAGGCTCAGACCTCCCGGCGCTTCGACTCGACCGCCTTCAAAGCCGATGACCCGGAGACCTACGCTGCCTACTGCAAGCCCTCCAGCTTCCGCGTCCTCCGCGTCGCGTAAGTAAAACCGAACATCTCAAAGGAACCGTTCACTATGTCCACCACTGACAAGCTCCGCGGAGCCATCGCTCCCGCAGCGCAGCAGGCACCGGCCGCCGCGCCCCAGAAGCGCATGACCAGCAAGAATCCCATCATCAACATGCTCCTGAGCCCGGCCTTCAAAAACCAGATGGCGATGGCCTTGCCGAAGACCTTGACGGCCGACCGGCTGACCCGCATCGTGATGACCGAGTTCAGGAAAACCCCAGCGCTCCTGCAGTGCGACCAGCAGAGCCTTTTCGGAGCCGTCCTTCAGTGCGCCGCCCTCGGCCTGGAGCCCGGCAGCGCCCTCGGACACTGCTACCTGCTTCCCTACGGCAAGACCTGCCAGCTCATCATCGGCTACCGCGGAATGATCGACCTGGCGCGCCGCTCCGGACAGATCGTCAGCCTCAGCGCCTATGTCGTGCACGAGGCCGACGACTTCCACTATGAGCTCGGCCTCCACCCGGACATCAGGCACACGCCTTCCCCCAGCGCCGACCGCGGCCCCGTCATCTATGTCTATGCCGTCGCAGTCCTCAAGGACGGAGGCGTGCAGTTCGAGGTCATGAGCCGCGCCGAGGTCGAGTCCGTCCGGTCGCGCTCGAAGGCCGGCAAGAGCGGCCCCTGGGTGAGCGACTGGGACGCGATGGCCAAGAAGACCGTCATCAGGCGGCTTTTCAAGTACTTGCCGGTCAGCATCGAGGCCGTCCGCGCTACCGAGATCGACGAGCGCACCGACCGCGGAGAAACGCTCACTGAGCAGGACTGGCTCGACGCCGAGTACAT
>ULWR01034433.1_pt1 | contig 22671 bp, 26 predicted proteins | sample 1960531 | NCBI WGS metagenome assembly ULWR01 (sample SAMEA4835817, study PRJEB28245) | human gut metagenome | biome: gut microbiome; material: fecal sample | place: Denmark | collected 2008
CCTACGGTAGGTCATTTCGTCCAGTTCCGCTATGCGTACACCGTCTTTGTCCGCCGGAATGTGTTTGGCCTCGATGTCCATTGCTACTTTGCAGAGGTACAGGTTGGTGCCTATCCCTGCAGTTGCCGTAATGCCGGTCTGTCGCAGCACATCTCCAATCATTCTCCTTGCAAGCTCGTGTGCCGTGACTCCGTAGGTCGGCAGATAAGCCGTTACGTCCATGAACACTTCGTCTATCGAATACACATGGATGTCTTCCGGAGCGATATAGTTGAGATAGATTTTGTAGATACGCGTGCTGTGCTCGATGTAATAAGCCATGCGGGGCGTAGCGGCTATATAGTCCACCTCCCAGTCCGGATGAGCTTTCAGATCAATGTCCGACACCGATTTCCCGGTCAGCCTGTATCCGTAAGATTTGCTTCTGCGCTCAGCGTTTACTTTCCTTAATCTCTGCTCGACCTCGAACAGCCGGGCCCGGCCGGGAATGCCGTATGCTTTTAGCGAAGGGCTGACGGCAAGGCAGATGGTCTTTTCCGTGCGGCTCCTGTCTGCCACAACAAGGTTGGTCGTGAGCGGATCAAGCCCACGTTCCACACACTCGACCGAAGCGTAGAACGACTTCAGGTCGATGGCTATGTATGTCCTGCCTGTGTCTTGCATGTCTGTATTTCCAACGGGCTATCGGTCTCTCCGGTAATCAGACTTCCTGAATCCGCCCCACAGCCCTTTAAGGATTTTGCCTACTACCCAGAACACGGCTATAATCACCAGAATTTCCATAGTCTTTTCTTTTTATATAACCATATAATTATGCACTTATATAATTATGATTTTATATAATTATATATTATAATAATATCAATTCTATAACTCATTGAGGTTCGCCTCATTTTCTTCAATATAAGTCATTATTATTGCGGCTGCAAGCGACCTCAAAGGAATATTACGGTGTGCATTGAGGCGGATTAGTTCAAGCCGTTTCTTTACCTCTTTGGGGAGCCAGATGGCAAATCCCTGCTCGCTTATGCCGGTATATTTTGCGAGGTTTTCCTCAAAGGCTTTCTTGCCTCTCTTGCGGCGTTTTGTCTCCCTTTCTGCGGCAGGGTCGCCGTTCGCATCCACGACGGGTTCTTTATCCTTGCCTGGTGTCGTTATGCCCCGCACGATGTCGTCCAGTCCCATGTTCGCAAGCGGGTTGTCTATTTCCGGTCTGCTGTTCTTTGCCATAGCCTTTATTTTTTAAGATCAAGTTCCTCGATGATTTTATTGAAAGCCGGTTCAAGCAGTTCCGTCTGGTTTTTCTCCAACGGGTACAGCGTGGAATATCTCTTTATGGCCACGCTCTGCCTCACCATCGGTGTAACGGTGCCGACCAGCCCGAGATACCCGATGGTCTGTTCCCGTTGCCGTATCTCTTCCGCCTTCCTCTCGGCCGCGTTGATTCGGTTGGGGATGAAAATCAGGCCGGCTGACGACACCGACTTCAGAGCCTTGACGAATATGCCTGTGGCGTCCACAGTGTCCGCGTCGAATGATATGGGTATTATTGCCGTATCCGCTGATTGGTAAATGTATGCCAGGTTGCGGTCGTTCAGGTTTCCCGGACAGTCTATCAGTACGATGCCCGGCACTTCTTTCAGTTTGCCCATTACCTGCACGAGCCGCTTATGGTCGGACGTGTCAAGCATCTCCACGTTCCACGGAATCTGCGCGTCCGGTGCGGCGTCCTTTTCACGTTGGCGGTGACGGAACAGCGATGCCTGAAGGTCCGCATCTATCACAAATGAGGGGAAGCCATGCTCTATAAGATGATTTGCGAACAAGGCACAGAGGGTCGTCTTGCCAACGCCTCCTTTGATGTTGCTGAATATGACAATCTTGTTTTTCATGTCCATGCGAATTTATGCTATATAATTCACCTACAAAGATACAAAATTATCGGCTTACAACAAAGTAAGAACAGTTAATAATTATATATTTATGATTTTACATATTTATATAATTATATAGTTGTATCTATTGCGTATCTATTTGTATATCAAATATGAAGAATGTCATATAGTGAAATTGTACAAGAATGAATATAAGGTGATTGAATTCATTTTATATATGATTATATAATTATATAATCACACGATAGAAGTCATTTCCGTCTGAAGGCTTTTCAACAAGGTTGTAGTAATTCAGCTCCTACTTACCACCTTGCATTTGAAGCAATCCGTTCACATCACCATTCCCGATATAAGCCAAGCATCTCCGTATCTTCTCGGCAGACCAATTCCACCATTGCAGCGTTTCAAGTTCCTGTATCACTTCTTCATCGAAACGCTTCCTTATCGGTCGGGCAGGAACACCGCCGACTATCGTATAGGGCGGCACGTCTTTCGTAACAACGGCACGGGCGGCTATGATTGCCCCATTGCCGATGTGAACACCAGCCATAATCACCGCTTCGTAGCCTATCCACACATCGTTGCCTATCACGATGTCACCTTTGTTGTCCCAAGCCGTTACCACGTCCGATTTCTCCAAATCCCAGTCTTCATAAAAGAGCGGGAAGGTGTAAGTGGATAGGGATTTTAAGGTATGGTTGGCACAGTTGAACAGGAATTTCGCGCCGCAGGCAATGGAACAGAACTTGCCGATTATCAGCCGCTCGTGGTTGATAGGGTAATGGTAAAGCACATTATTTTGCTCGAAAAGCAACGGGTCGGACACGAAATCATTGTAGATGGTATAGTCTCCCACCTCGATAGACGGGTCTTTCACGACGGTATTCAGGTACACGGTCTGCGTGTCGCCTGCGCGTGGATATATCTTTTTCATTATGACGTTCTGTTTTTAATAGTGTTTATATTTCAGATAAATGACAGAAAGCAAGCCGAGTAATATCACATACAGATATTCTGCTGTCCAATAAACGGACAATGACGTGCTGAAACTGCTTATGCTCCACAAATAAATTTGATAAGCCACGATAGTTATCAGTTGGAAGATAAACGTCATGCGTGTCGCCCCCGTACCTGTTACGCTGTTCATATAGACATAGCCGGGCAAGGCAAAGATGTAGTTCAGCAACATGACTACAAACGGCAAATGGGCAATCTGCATCAGAGCTGTGCTTTCCGTATAAATACCGATAATCGGACGATAGAAAATCACGGCAAGGATGACCAGCGGAAAGCCGATGGCATATCCCAAACGGACAACACAGTTACATAGCGGGATAACCTGTCTCTTTTGTCCGGCTCCCAACAAATTGCTTACCAGCGAACCGGTAGTAGCCGCCAGCGAATTGACGATGACAAAGAACACCGTCGAGACACTGCGTATGACATTGGTAGCTGCCAGTTCCATTTCTCCCAAATGCTCGACAGCTACGAAGAAAGCAAGCCACGAGGCCACTCCGATAAACGAATGGAACATGCTCCATACGGACACACGACAAACATGATGTAACAAACCTTTATCAAAGTTCCAATACAAACCATAAAGCCGTCTGTCCATTTTCCGTAAGACATGAATTGTCAGCACAGCCAATGAACACGCTTCGGCAAAAGACGATGCGACGGCTGCACCCGCTATCCCCATGTCCCAATGGAATATGAGCAGCCAGTTGCCCGGAATGTTCACCAATACGGCTGTCAGGGCCGCCACGTTCAAGGCTTTTGTACGGGTAATGCCGACCAGAAACGAGCGTAAGGCAAGGAACGGAAAGGAGAACAGCAGTCCCCATATTCGTCCGTCCAAATAATCAATCACGGCATGATAGACTTCCGCAGAAGTTATCAGCCTACTTAGAATCATCGGGGAAAACAGCTTGGAGAACAAACACAAAAGGACAGCAAGTCCCGACAGGAAAAACAATCCTTGAAAGAACGTCTTCCCTGTTTCGGAATAGTGTTGTTCGCCGTTGCGCCGTGCGATAACGACCTGCAAGCCCAGACTGAAACCGAAGCCGAGCATATAGACAGCCAGATACCAGATCCCGGCAAGGGCGGATGCGCCCAATTCTATTTCTCCCACATGCCCCAGGAAAATGGCATCAGTGATATTGATAAGTTGTTCGATAAGGATGCTCATCATTACAGGAAAGTTGATGAGCCAAATATGCTTATATGTATAGTTCATTGTTCAACTTGATAAGATGCGACAAGTCCTGCTGCATAAGGCGGCATGACACATCGCATGGTTATAAATTTGGAATAATGGCAAAACAAGAAAGGACAAACCTGTTATAAGCCTGTCCGTTGCTGAATAGCTTGATTAAAATGCTATCCGTTGAGCGCAGCTATATGCACACTTGCCATTTCATACGGGTTGAACAATCTTTGTTTTTAATATCCAAATGCAAAGGTAGTAAAAATAGAAATGGATGATACTTTTCTGTTTTTATAATCTTCCGTTATCATTCCATTCACCGTAGAGAAGTCCTTTTCGGGTATTTTCCATGAATTTGTTCAGGCGACTTTCAAAAAGTTCAGGCTGATTCTTCTTGATTTGGATAGTATCAATCCTGATTCGCTTATATAAGTCAGGGAATTGGCAGAAGTTATTCCACACTACCGGGTCGGATTGTAGTCTCTGCAATATATCCTTGTCTATGATAAAGCCTTTAGGTGACATATCCGGTAAAACGGCTCTTCCGGCATCAGTCATCAGTCCTAACCGCTCCATCCTACGACATCTTTCCTTGTTAAGCTCGGACCAATTACTTCTCGGTTTTCTGGGGCAAAGTTTCTGGGCTGTTACATCATCTGATATTTTCTTAGTAGTGCTGTCAATCCAGCCGAAGCATAGGGCTTCTTCTACAGCATCAATATACCAGAAAGTATTGTCATCTGTAGGTCTTCCACGTTTCACGACGACCCAGCATTCTCTCTCCGTTTTATGGTTCTGTATTAGCCATTCGCGCAGCTCTGTTCTTGATTTGGCATCCAATAAATTATGAATTTCCATTGTAGTCTATTGTTTCAATTTGTATTTTGCAATGTTGGTTTCCCCGTAAGATGGATTCGCAAATAGTTACTCGAAATGCCTTGTCTTTCCATAATGAATGCAGGACGTAAAGAATGCTTTGCCTTGAGCATTCACAGAGCAGAGGTGTAGAGACATAGCCCCGCTTGTGCAGTTCGCATGTACATTCCAGAAAATACAGGTTATAAACAGCGTCTTTCTCTACCGTTTCACATCTTACGCCGGGCTGTTCATCGGCTATGGCGAAAAACCGGTCAAGGTCTCCGGCCGCCTGTTCATACAGGTCTTTATAAACCTGAAGTGTACCGCACTGCACGCAGTTTCTACCGCACTCGCGGAAGAAAGTCTCTCTTTGCTCTTCCGACAGTTTGGCGATTCCATCCTCAAAGCCTTTGAACCAATTCGATAATTCCATAAAATTGATATTTTAGGTAATCAAACTATTATCTTTCTTTTGATATATAAACAGGGTAATCGTCTTTAGACAAACTTTTCACCAACGTGTCTGGATTTACATCCCAAAGCGTAGGAAGATACTCAAACACGGCTTTCCCCTTATCAAGATGGAAACGGACTTTGGCATCGAACGCAGCAGGCTTATAATTGCCATCTCCTATGGGGCTGTCTCTATACAACAACTGGTTTTCTTGCCATTTCAGCTCTTTGCCGTCAAAGTTCACATCGAATATTCCGCATACCACGGCTTCCATCGTCTGATTTTTAACTGTCGTTGAGATACAGCGCATATAGCCGGTAAGCTGACCGGTGCTTTTCCGCATGGCCAGTTCATAACAGAACACACTCGTCCCGGTGTAATCCTTGGCAACAGTTGTCCTGTTGTCTTTATTATCCACATTATATATCAGTTCATGAGTAATGGTTGTCATATTGAACTTAAAACCATTTTCAGTCTGCACCAAATCAGAGAAAATCATTCTGTCGCTATATACGCCTTCCAGTTTCCCGTTTTCCAGTTTATAGACAACATCCTCGGTAAACAAGTTCCTGCCAATGATGTTTTCCTTCAAAAATAGAATTATTCCGTCTTTCATATCTGTCATTTATAATACGATGTGCTTGAATTTTCGGTCTATCCAGAAAGTGGCTTCTTCTGCATGAAAGCAAAGAATACAGTAGTCTGGATCGTCCGGACCTTCCGGAAAATAATGCTTCATAAAGTCTTTCCAGAAAGCATGACGGGTTTTCCATGTCTGAAATGATTTCAGCCGTTCCAGTTAAGGTAACGCTGTCAGCCTCATGGACATAACAGATTCCGGCCTTTGGCTCCTTTCTCAAATGTTTCACTTTTTCCGAAGACAACGAGGTCGTCATCCACAGTGTTGCTATTCCGTCATGTCGCAGCACATCTATGGCCACAGGGCGGGGGAACCCGTTCCCGTCGATTGTCGAAAGTATGACATATCCGCACCGGTCGAGTATCCATGCCGCCTGTTGTACAGCAGGCATCCAGCGCTTCAGGTTACTGAGGTCTGCATGTCCTTTTAGTCCGGAGACGGCAATGGCTTTCTGCTGTTCATCAAGCGAAGCTGCTGTGAAAAATCCTTTTTGAAAGCAATTCCTGCAATATTCTGAACACGGATGCCCATCTCCATGAGTACCGAACATATATTCTCCAGACATAGGTAATCCGCAACTTTGGCAGACTTGTATTGTTTTTATGCTCATATTTCAATAGTTTAACTCTTTCTTCATTACATAATTGGTCAAATAAAGCCGGTTTGCCTTCGCTTTCTGTTCTTTCACCATCTTGTAGCCATGCTTCTCAAAGAAAGGTCGTGCGGTGATACTGACTTCAGCACTTATTTTGTGCACCCCGTATCCGAGAGCCATTTTTTCTACCTCAGAAAGCAGCATACTCGCCACGCCTTTATGCTGCCAGTCCTTGTGGACGAACATGGAGTGCAGATAGCCTTCGGTGTTCATGGAAGAAAAGCCGATGATATGCCCCTCCTGGTCAAGGGCTGCGACATAATTGTGTACGGAGAGAAGTTCTTTCCAATGCTCTATGCTGTCTCCGCAGGAAGCCCAATCTTCTACTTCCTCTTGGGTGTAGTCTTTGGAGTTGACGATAAGTACGGTATTTCTGAACAATGCCTGCAGTTCCGGAATGTCTTTTCCTTCAATCTTCCGTAGCTTATATCCGGGTTCTAACCTCCTAATTATCCTACACGGATTTCCTGCTGCAACGCATCCTGCAGGTATTGACTTTGTTACAACGCTTCCCGCACCTACTACACTGCCGAACCCAATAGTTATACCTCCCAATATTATACTTCCACCACCAATCCATACATTATCCTCCACGGTTATCGGCAATGCACTTGTCCTGAAAAATAGTTCACCTGACGACTCATCCCAGTTCTCCACGAAACGCTCCCGGTAGTCTATCGGATGAGAAGCCGTATAAAACTGCACATTTGGCGCAATCAGCACATTATTGCCTATGTGTATGTAGTTTTCGTCCATCATCGTGCAATTATCATTGACTATTGTTTTCTCTCCGATAGATATGTGTTTGCCACACTGACATGTGAAGTTCCTGCCGACACTGGAGTATTTTCCGAAATTCTTGAATATCTTTGAAATTATTTCTTCTCTGTTCTCTCCAGAGGTTTTTATGTCGTTCAGTACGGACAGATATTCTGTTGTCTGTGCAATCATTTCTAATACCTCTGGACCCAATCGGTTGCAGCATTCCCCAGAAAGAAAACGGCTATATGAGCCGGATTCATCCGCCGACCTTTTTGCCATTACATATTCCTCCTTGGACTCTTTTACTGCTTCAATTTTTCCCCATTCCGCCTTCGTTATCCGCATGAAATGCACGGTGCGGATATCGCCCAGAGGGGAAGGATTGCCTTCTTCTGTATGGTGGAAACAGAAACCACATTTGTCCATCACGCGGCGGGATTTCGTGTTGCCGTCATAATAACCGCACCATACAGCTGTAAATCCCAATTCCTCGAAACATCTCTGCTGCAGGCGGCGCACGGCCTCTGGTATAAGACCCTGTCCCCAGAACGGCCTGCCTATCCAGTAGCCTATTTCAGCCTCGCCTGCCTGCATTTGAGCACTGTGCAGACCTTCTCCGTCCATGATTCCTGCGCTCCCGACAGGCTCGCCTGTCTCTTTCAGGACCACAGCATAGGTCTCCGGAGCGGAAAACACAGTCCGGATCACATTCAGGCTGTCTTCCACAGAAGTATGAGGAGGCCAGCCCGCAATAGGGCCGATTTCGGGATCCCGGGCGTATTTATATAAGGATTCTGCATCCGACTCTTGCCAGGGACGCAATATAAGTCGCTCTGTAACTATCTCTTTATCCATTGTTAAGACTTTAATTTCACTCTGTTTCTTCTGTTCCCTTTTTCCGTCTCGGTCCTTTAGTCCGTCCTCTGTTCAAATCGACATTGTATTTGTTCAGAATACGGAATATCGAACTCCTGCTGCTGAATCCGCTTACATTGGCAATGTCGTCCATAGAATAACCGGCATTGTACATATCCACGATGGTTCTTTCCCGTTCACTCCGGGATAAAGTCTTCATCGTCTTGGCCGGAGATTTGATGTTCTTTTGGAACAGCATGATATGGCTGGAAGACTTCCGCAATGCGGCTATTTCTTCCGGAAGAGCTCCAATCATTTCAAGAACCTCCGCCGCTGTAGTTTCCTTGAACAGTTCATTTCGGCTGTCAATTCGGTCATGAATGGAAATCAGACGCACGACCTTGATTCTGCACATCTCTATGCAGACGGCAAGTTCCCGCACTCCGCGAACCGCGTTACTGAACTTCGATACCACAAGCTCGTCACCCCGGTCAAGGGCATTCATGAGCTGTTTCCATTGCGGACGCATCAGCTCATGGTCAGTCTCTTCCTCAATCACCTGTACACAGCCGAATTTCAACATCCATTCCTTATCGGCCTCGTATGAGTCATAGTGATTAGCCTTGAATATGTATCCAACTTTTGCCATTGTCTTATGCTGAAAATAATAACCGATGCAAAGATAATGTTTTTTGTTTGTCTGAAATCATACTCCGGCATATTTATTCTAAAAATCGTATTCTGAACTTACTTTTTCTTTCACTTGTTTTCATTGGAAATCATACTGTTGAATATGAATAAAAATAATCATCAAAATGTGGTTTTACATCGCGTTTTATGGCAAATATTGTATAGTTTTGTGTCGTTTTTAGTCTGAAATTGCAAGATGATAGATACAAAATCATATTCAAAATCAAGGTCTCTTTTGGCCGGGTTGGTTGCCGCATCGGTAGCCATGTTCCTGTCCGTATCTTGTAGTAACGGAAATGGCAGTGCCGAATCGTCAATGAAAGAAGATCCTGCCGGAATATACGGAAAGTTCCTGAGTGAAATTAGAAACATGGACAGCCTCCCGACGGAAGAGCTGGCAATCCATATCAACCGGTGGCAGTCCCTCAAGGATTCCGTCTTTTTCTATGCGGCACAGGACACTTCCGGCAATCCCCATTCCGACCTGTACGGTAAATGCAACGAGGTTCACGATTCTCTCCGCACGGAGTTCACCCGTCTGGCAGGGTCAGCACCGCGTTCCTATCAGGACGTGTTTGTGCTCAAGGAAAGGACTTCTCCCTATTGCGACGACAAAGAACTGGCAGACGCGGCAGACAGTATAAGGCCTTTTTTCGTTTCTCTTGACAGTATTCCGCCCCTTGCCATTGATGGCAACGGCATTCGTTCAGCATACCGTCGGTTACTTGCCCGAACGTTGCAGGGTGGAATACATAATCTTACCGACTTGAAAACTTTTATCAGAGACGAGGATGTAATGTTCCGCATATTTCTTACACACCTTGATGGTCTGACTGGAGAGGATGTGTCGGATTTGACAAAAGACACGGAACGATGCTGCTCGCTGGTTTTTCTCGCTGCGGAGAAAAAGGAGATATCCTACCGGGATGCAATGATATACATGGCCATGCGTACCAACCGCCGGATTATACAGAATGCGGTTGCCTGCCTCAATGACATCAGCGAGGACAAAGTGAAATCCAAGGCGCAGGCATTCGGATATGCGTGCATGATACTGCAGCCCTACATCTCGATGGACGGCATTTGTATGGCCTTGCTTTCCGGATACGAAAAAGAGAAGTTGCGCCACATTGCGGAACAGACGCCTGCGGCTTTTACCCGGCTGGGAGATGTCCTGCAGTCGGACAATAACGGACTGGCGGAACTGCCCGGCACGCTGATGGGGATATACATCCGGACATTATGAACGAAACACAAACAGACATGAATATGCTACGACATTTTCTGAACGATTTCCTTTCTTTCGTCCCGTTGCAGTTGCCGCAGCTTCTCGACGTGACGACAATGGAGGAACCGCAGTTCTACGGAGACTATGTACTGCTTACATTTCCTCTGCGCGACACCTACGAGTTGGAAGAGGTAATGGACATGTTCGAGGACGACATGGAACTGATTACGCTGTACCACCATATCCCGATGCCGACGGAGCAGTACGGGCACAGCACCTGTGCGTACTCCAATCCCGCATTCGGGCAGATGTTCAAGATGAACGCCAAGACCGATGCCGATGGCAGGGTCAGCTGCGTTTTCGCCACTATTTACGATTCGCTCGATCTGATGTACGGCGACCTTTGCCTTGATCTCAAACTGCATTCGAAAAGTGGCACATTGAAATACAGGAGGAACAAGGAAGACTTATTGATGGATTTTATATGAGAAATACATTGTACCGACAGATGGTGTACTGGATCAATGCACACAGGACATGGATTGAGGTGGCCGATGCCAGCCTTTACAGGGAGCACGTCATCGCAAGGAGCGACAGGACAGACTACCTCGTTTCCCGCACGCTGGTCCTACGGGCATTCAAGCCGAACGGAGGCTGTGCCGAAGGCACCGTGTGGAACATTCCCGAACACGATTTGGACAGGGCGTTGGCCACATTGCGCAAGCAGGACAGGCAGTTCCGTCAGCGAATCAAGAAAGCCGCCATGTATCTCACGGCTCCAGATGCAGAAGCCATCATACTGTTGGCCACACACGGCATTGTACGTTTGGAGCTGCTTGAACAGCCCATACATTTGACATCAAAGCCATCCTACCTATGACCAGCCTTCTATTACAATTTGTATTCATAGCACTGCTTGTCATTCTGCCGATGGCGTTGTACAGGAGCCGCCGTTCCTTCATGGCAGTATTCTACCGTGCCATGACAGACAATGCCCAGGCCCGCAAATTCTACACGCAGGTGCTTGTGGTCCTGTTGCTCCTTTTCCATTATGTCTATACGACCGGACATCCCGGACAGTTCGGCACGGTATTGTCTGCCATCGTATGTGCCGCCATGTTCTCCGCCAGGAGGACGGACAGATGGCTCCGCAAGCTGCTCGACCGTCCGAAGGCATTTGTCGCCTGCGGCGTCTTCGCACTGGCTGTATGTATCGTGCCGCAGTTGTTCACCCTGTCCGTTACCGTCTCATATATCCTTCTGGCAGCCCTGTTCTATCCCTCCGGCAGAGTTCTGGCCGAATGGGAGGACCGGGACAGGAGACTTTACCTGTCGGAACATCCGGATGAGATGTCCGACATCTACCATTGCAATCATCACGCGAGGCTGCCATGATAATGCGGACAGAAGCGGCCTTATCTTATCCGCACAATAGTCAATCACAAAAAACAGAATGAAGATGAAGAATAAAGAAGCAATGACCGCAACCATATCGACATGTATCGGTCTGTTCGACTTCCTCAAGGAAAAGGTCGGCGAACGCAAGACAAGGACAGAAGCCTATTGCGACCTGTTGGACAAGTCGCTGGCAGGCTTTGTTTCCCCTTTTTTAAGAAATCAGGATTTCGAGCTCAGGCCGAGGCAGTGCCATGTGACCGTTTCAGACCTCGCAACCGAATGGCGGTGGCACAGGGCTACTGTCCGTTCCTTTCTTGATACGCTGGAATCATTCGGACAGCTGGAAAGGACGAAACTGCCGAAAAGCATGGTCATCACCATGCACCTGCATGATGGCAGCCATGCCGTACCCGATATTGTACAGGGAACCGCAGGCATTGTCCGTCAACTGAACGGAATCCTGTCCGAATGGATAAACGGCAGCATCACTTCCGATGACGCCGGTATTGCGTGTGGTCAGATTGTACACCAGTCCATCACCGATGCCGGACTCAAGTATGAACTGCCGGAAGACGACTGCAGTGTCACCTTGCAGAAGTTGCCGGAGAGGATGAACGCGCGGGTGCTGGAAATCCACACCGCTGCTGTGGAGTGCATCGTCCTTGCTGCCCTGCGGAAAGTGTTGCGCCGGTCGAAGCCGGAAGAAAGCATGAAACTCATGCAATTCTTCTGTTTTGATCTGGGAGCAAGCTGGCCGTCATTCATTGACCTGTCAAAGACCCTTGCAGAGCAAATTCTGAACTCAGGGAAAGAAAAGGACATCGACCACGACGACGACCGTCAGCTGCTCCTTGACGACCTTCACGACCCGTTCCTGTCGGCTGCGGCGAAAGCCCTGGAGAAATCCGCAGGTGCGGACTGTCGAACCCCATTGTATAACCACGGATAATCCGTCCTTCAGCCGGCGTAGCCGTCCTGCCGTTTATAACAGGCATCCGGGCTTGCCCGTCTGCCACCAAACAAAGGGATGGGGAGCCTAATACCCCAATGACAGGAGCCATTGGGAGAGATGTCCAGGCAGGCAGCAAGCTGGGACATGAAAGATTATCCAATGCAACAGAAGAAGCAGTATGGCAAATGCAAAACAGGTTCTCGACGTTCAGGTCTCCAAAGGCATCACCACCGCCCAAAGCAACGAACATCTGCGTAACCGCAGTGAGAAGGCGGCGGAATATGCCATGAAGAAAGGTAACTACGACCCGACAAGGGAACATCTGAACTTTGAGATAGTAAACGGCAAGGTGCGTCCTGTGGACAAAAGCCGGAGCATTCCGGATAGGATGGCCGACAGTCTCCGTCAGCGGGGTATTAAGGACCCGAACGAAGGACTGGTGGAACCCAAGTACAGGACGGTGGTCAACATTATCCTCGGCGGCTCCCGCGAACTGATGCGGCAGCTTGCCTTTGGAAAGCAAGATGTGGATTTCGAGCAAGGAGCGGACAACAGCCGGATCGTCAGAAAGCCGGAAATTGAGCAGTGGGCAAAGGATGCCTATAGATTCATCAGTGAAAAGTATGGCGAGCAGAACATCGCGGCGTTCGTTGTGCACCTCGATGAACAAAATCCCCATGTACATTGTACGCTACTGCCAATAAAGGACGGCAAGTTTGCATACAAGGAGATATTTGCCGGAAAGGACAAATACGAGTACAGCGCGAGAATGAAGCAGCTGCACAGCGACTTTGCCGAGGTGAACAGGAAGTGGGGACTTGCCAGAGGCAGCAGCGTCTCAGAGTCCGGCGCTCGTCACAGAACAACTGAGGAATACCGTCGTATGCTGTCGGAGGAATGTACGACCATTGAGGAACAGATAGCCCGGCACAAAGAAGTCCTTTCGGATCTCCAATCGGACATCCGGCTGGCAGAGCGCAGGGTTAAGGGTCTGACCTCTATGGTGGAAAATCTTTTGAAGAAGCAAGCGGAGAAAGAGGCAAGGCTCGCCGTTCTTGAAGACGAACTGAAAGAGCACAAGGGCGATGCCGATGCCATATCCGCCGAGACGGACAAGCTGAAAAAGGAGCTTGCCTATATCCAGCTTAAACTGGCAGACAAACAGGATAAGCTGAAGCTGGCTGACCGACAGCTGTCCGACCTCAAAGAGAACATGGATGCCATTCAGGAGAGGACAGAACATCTCAAGGAAGAAGCCTACAAATACTCCCGTGATGTCCATTCCAAAGTGGACAGTCTGCTCAAGGACGCGATGTTGGAAAATATGGTGAATGAGTTCCGTGACCTTTCGACACGGATGACCGGCCCGGAACGGCAGATGTTTGACGGCACTCTTGTACAGTCTATAGCGGAACAAGGGAAAGAGGTCATGCACTGCGCCACCTTGCTATTCCTGGGCATGGTCGATGATGCCACCACCTTTGCCGAAACACATGGCGGAGGCGGAAGCAAGAGCGACCTCAAATGGGGACGGGACGAAGACGAGGACAACCGTGCATGGGCTCTCCGCTGCATGAGGATGGCAAGTCGCATGATGAAGCCTGCAATCGGCAGGAAGCCCAAGCGTTGACCGGCATCCCTGACCCATAAATCAAAAGAATCAACCAATAAAGTATCAGATTATGACGAAACATATCATTTTGTTCTTTGCGGCACTTTGTTCGCTGCACAACCATGCGAATGCTGCACCGTCGGACAGCGATACTGTCCGATATGAAAGTTTCAGTAACGGCATTGAAATGCTACGCCCGATGCAGCCCTCTTATCTTGACGGAGTGGTAGTCCCGACACGCAAAAGCGGCAACTGGTTTGTCAGCCTGTCCGGAGGGGCATCGGCGTTTCTCGGCACGCCGCTCGGCTGTGAAGACCTTTTCGGGAGACTCAAGCCTTCGTACACTATAGGTGTGGGCAAATGGTTTACACCGTCGGTCGGCGTCCGTGTCAATTACAGCGGGCTGCATTTCAAGGACAGTCAACTGTCCACACAGGAATATCATCATGTCCATGCGGATCTGATGTGGAATCTGCTCGGAAACAGGTATGCAAAACAAGACGAGGTTCGCTGGGGGCTTTCCCCGTATGCGGGTCTCGGACTGCTGCACAATGCGGACAACGGACACAACCCTCTTGCCATATCATACGGCATACAGGGCCAGTACCGCATATCCAGGAGAGTAAGCGTCCTGATGGAACTTTCCGGAACGACCACATTCCAGGACTTCGACGGATACGGTAAAGCGAACCACCTCGGAGACCACATGCTTTCATTGACGGCAGGCTTTTCATTCAACATTGGCAAGGTCGGCTGGAAACGTGCTGTTGACACCCGTCCGTATGAACGGCATAACGAGTGGCTGACCGGCTATGCTAACACCCTTTCTGAACAGAACAGACAATATGTTGGCAAACTGGACAAGGTAAGAAGGATCCTGGACGAACTGAAGAAGATTCTCGAAATAGAAGGGCTGCTTGATACTTACGGGCATCTGTTTGAAGACATGGAAGCCGATGACAGGAGGTTTCCCGTAAACAATTACAGCGGGCTGAACTCTCTGCGGGCAAGGATGAAAAACCGTCATTGGGACGGCAGTTCGCCTCTTACAACGGAAATGCGCACAGACAGCATACAAGGCGAAAAGACGGACAGCATCAGCAAAGCGGGAACGGACAGCCTGCCCGGAAAATGGAATGCGGCAATCAACCGCCCGGACACTGTTTCTGCGGCCGGTTATTTCGCTCTCATGCAGCATGGAGACGAATGTATAGGTTCTCCGGTCTATTTCTTCTTCGACCTTAATTCAGCCCGCCTTACGGACTCTCTGCAAAAGGTCAATCTTGATGCGATCGCTCATGTGGCCATGAAATACGGACTGTCCGTGAAAGTCACGGGAGCGGCGGACAGTGCAACCGGCACAGCTTCCATCAACAACACGCTGAGCACAGCCAGAGCCGATTATATCACTGATGAACTCATCAAGCGGGGTATTCCGGCAGAAAACATTACAAAGGTCTATGAAGGAGGCATCTCAGATTATGTCCCGGACGAAGCCAATAGGCACACCAAAGTGGAACTTTATTTCAGATAAGTCTTTTTGTTCATAAATTGAAAATAGCTTTTTCATTTTTGACGAGAGCCTGTCCGTGACGGATCGGCTCTCGTTTATTCTAATATAACTCGATATGTTTCCCTGGATTGAAAGTCGTGTGTTCATTATGGGATACATACCCCAACTGGTTTGTAATACAGTTCGTTCTTCCGATGATTTTGTCAATGTTCCGGTGTGAATGACCATATATCCAGTAATCAATCGGACTTTTTCCGATAAAGTCTTCAAGCTCCACAGTAAAAGCACCGTTTAGCGGGCTTCCATTGAACTCCGGTGCGAGTAGTTCAAAGGAGGGTACATGGTGTGTCACGACAACAATGTGTTCCGTATTGCTTCGGGATATGCTTTCTTTCAGGAACTTCAAGCATTTGTCATGCTCCATGTTGAAACGAATCCAATTAAGCGGATTGCCATCTCCACATTTTATACGCCTGAAATCGGATATAGCCTGCTCTGACAAGAATGCATCACGCTGTTTGATATAAGACCATAATGTAGTCGCTATTATTTCTGTGTGTTCGGATAACGGAATAACCGCGTTATAATGGCATGAGACATTTGTCCTTATTTTTAATGCCCAGCCGTCATATAATGAATCCAAGTCAAACATCTTGTAGAACTCATGGTTTCCCGGTACGACAATCACTTGCTCATAATTGTCAGATGCCCAATCCCAGAACGGATGGCGGCTGTAGTTTTCATCTCCGAGATAGCCGATGTCACCTGCCAATACAAGGACATTTCCTGCCACTTGCAGCGGATTATGCTTGATATAACTGCCATTTTCCGCAAATTCCAGATGAAGGTCGGATGCGTATTGGAGCCGTATCATTTTACAAAAAACTGTTTTTCAGTTGTTCCAACATCTGCTCCCCGGTAATGTTCTGCAGACCGGCCGATTTGAAGAAGTCCTGATTGGGAAGTTCATCCTTTACTTCCTCACAGAAATGTGACACATCGTCCTTTAATGTCTGCGACACATCCTCGAACCTGTCAGAAGGAGCGAGCATGGCTGCAAGCCTGAACACATCCTTTTTGTGTTTTTGTATATGCTTGCTGTCAACCTGGCCACCCTGAGCCTTTCTCTCGGACATTTCAAGGAATGCCTTGCATTTTAAGCAGATTAGACTCTCCACATTTGCTATATGCACTCCGTCTTCAACATGACTGTGTCCTATTGTGAAATTGTAATAGTCATCATCCATGAGTATGGCCGAAAGGCTTGACAGGTCATCATCCGTCGGAATGGGGGTTATGTGGGCATCTTCAGGAAAGTCCAACAGTCCGATATTGCGCGAGAAAAGCTCTATTTGATAGGGAAATTCCATATTTGTCGGTTTCATAAACCGATAATACTCATGTTTGTGCAGATTGCCTTCACCTGTGCCTATGTTGCGTTGCTCGTATCCTGCGGCTTTTACCAGTTCCCAAAACCGGGCGACAAATTCATGTGAAAGCGCTTCAACAATCAGAATGATGTCTATATCCTTGGTCGCTCTCGGAGTCTGTGCATACAGTTCCTCGTGTATTTCACATGCCGTACCGCCTATTATTACATAGGAATTCTCAAATCCCTTGAAGAACTCCTTGAATCTTTCAATTCCTTTTACCATTTCATATCGTTAATAAGATTATCCAATTCTATTTGAACTCTTTCGTCTTGATTGTCTTTAAGTGACAAATACAGCGACAGCTTATCTACAGTCCCTGTATGGCTCAACAGTTTCGGGTCATATTTCCATACTTCGATGCGGCATGTTCCATATTCCTTGTCGGTAGCGATGCCCGATTGCTGGATGCCTGTTTTGTCAATCGCAACCATATTCACAGATTCTTTGTTGATCATAGTGTATTCCGACAGGGCGTTTATGCCGCACTCCAAACTTTTTTCAGGAATTATATCTGAGAAAACTGTCTTGTCAAGCGGAGACACAAGCAGAGGCAGGGCGTTCTCCCAAAGTTCCCTGCCATAATAAACCAATCTTACTTCTTTCGTCTTTTTCCCTTCAAGCGAAACCAACCCATTTTCACTCAACCACCGTAGCGAGCGGTTAATGGTTGCGTAAGAGACCTGAAAGATATCCATCAGATCTATTGCCTCGCACCTGTCAATGGATTTCACTTCCAGATTGTACAGCAGCATACATTGGGCAATGGGAGGGATTGTCTCTTTTATATCCGCTCCTTTGGTTTTTGACTTTTTCAAGTCAATTAGAAGCGATGGGATAAACATCTGTTTCTTCGGAACGATAAAATTGCTTCTTTGTGCAACCAGTCTTCCTATATTGTATGATGCTATGTTTTCTGCAACAAGTATGACAGGGCATCCGCATTTGTTCTCAATCAGATTGAATGTCCGCTTCAGCATGGCTGGGGTTGTATCATTTCCACCATTAGCAAATGCAAATATAACCGTGCAGCCGAATAATGCACCTTTGTAAAGTTTGAAATTCTGTGTTATAGCAACAGGAATCGTATCCGACAACTGTTTCTCTAACGGGAAAAGAGTGGCCTTTTCATCTAATACGGAGAAAATATAGTCAGCCGTGTCTTTTATAAATTCACTATTGTTGCACATAATCATATTGCTTTGATTTTGTGCAAAAGTAATGATTTTATTTTGATAAGCAAAAAGATAAGCACTTTTATTGCATTTGTATGTCTCAATATTATTTGATTTCTTCCCGGCTGCCTGTCAGTCCTGCTTTCCCGTGCAAAGGTACTGCGGAGGGCGAATGTCAAGTACCGCCATGCTGACAGGCCTGCGTACCGGATGACAGCTTTCCGCAAATCACAGATTTGGGTATTTCATCAGCTACTTTGCCGTCCACTTGCCTTATTGCCCCTGACCCGCAGTCTTTTCACGCACGAAAATCATTCCCGACCGGAAGCCGTAAGGCTCCGAGAAAAGGGAAAGATAAAGAAAAAGTTTAACGGATTAAATTTAAGAGTTATGCCTAATTGGTGTTCAAGTGCGTATGTGATAGAGGGCGACGCAAAAGAAATCAAGAGCCTCTATGAGTTAATGAAAAAACTGGAAGACATGGAAAAACCTTCAGTGGAAAACGGCTTCGGGACTACATGGCTGGGATGCCTTGTGGATGCCTTGGGCAAGGATTGGAACGATGTAAGTTGTCGTGGTGAGTGGAGCTGTCTCGAAATGGACGGCGAAGTGATAAGGTTATACACCGAGACGGCGTGGTCTCCCTGCAATGAGGTGTTTGACCTTGTGAGAGAAAAATATCCGTCACTTTGCTATTATTTTCAGGCGGAGGAGCCGGGCATAGGAATTTATGAAACGAACGACAGTTCGGGCGTCTATTTCCCCGACAGGTATTTTTTTGATGCCTGTACGCCCGAAGAAGAGTACCTCAGCGAATACTTCGAGAATCAGGAAGATGCGTTCAAGTGGATTGAGAAAGAGACCGGGAAACCGATAAGGTCGGCAAAGGATGTCGAAGCTCTTGACGCGGAATGGAGTGAGAAGTGCGAAGATGCTTTCTGCTACCTGCATGAGTTTGAGGTGATAAGTTGACTCGGGTAAAGGGGACATATCTCCCGGGCTGCAAGTCAGTTCGGGAGATTTTCCATGTCATCACAATCCTTTTTCCGGTTCCTGCTCCCTGTTTTAGCCGGATGCCCTGGAAGGCACTGCAACCTTTTGTATGTCCCTGCCGTCCTGCCTTTTTATTCCATGACTTCTGTCCGCTTTTATCATGGGCCATCGACCGTTCCTCCGTTTCGGCATTCCCCGCCGGAGTGATTTTCCCATGCAAAGGTACAGCGTCCGTCCAGCCGTCAAGTACCGCTGCGCTAACCGGTTCACGGATTGAGCGGCAGCCTTCCCAAATCGAAGATGAACTTTCAGTTCCCCACAGGGTTGGGTATTCCGTTAAATCCCTGACGGTTTCCTTGCCTTTCCTGTTCTTTACACGCTGTCTTTCCTGCATGTAAAATCTTTCCCGACAAGGAAGCCGAAGAAGGCTTTCGAGAAAAGGGAAGAAAAAGAATGTTCAACAAATTAAATTTCAAGATTATGCACAGCAAAATTTTTCAAATTACAACGACAAAGGTGGACAAGGAATGCTATCTGAACGAGGACACGCTTATGCAGGGCGACAACAGTTATTTTGACTATTGCTGCGAAATTGGCGAGAAGGAGCGCAAGTACCACATTGACATATTGGTAAACCATATCCTGCCCACAGGGATGTTCGAGCTTGTCGATGAAGATACAATCCGCTACACCGGCGGGGCGGAAAAGTGGAAGGAGGATTTTGTGGCAGGTTTGCGCAGCAAGATGGAAGCCGTTACCCCTGACACGATGCTGGATTATATCGGCTCGGTCTATCAGCTTGAAAAATACTTGAAAAACCCGCTTGAAACAGCTTACTGGTTTTACACAGATGCGGATGGTATGCAATCCTATGCCGAACAGTCTTACGAGTTCATGCGTGAGATTTGTGGGTATGAACCCGGCACGCTGCTCTACATTGGAGGCGTCATTGATTATCATTTCTGACTCTAAATTAAAGGATTATGAACGAACAGGAAAGAATTGACTTGAAACGGAAACTTCGGGACGGACTTGCAGAATTGAGACTGACTTTTGACGAACTGCACAAGACCCTCGAATGGGCGGAATTGACGGAATACTATCCTGAAGCATCCGCCGTATATAGGCGGATTGAATATCTGGAGGATACTGTAAATAAGATATGATTTGAATGACAAGACAGCCATCATCGGCAGAGGCGGTGTCCCGGCCGGTGGTGGCTGCCTCACAACGGGACTGGCCGAGCCTGTTATAACATGCCCATAGGTCACGGGCTCCCTCCTTTTATAATGGATAAATGCTCATTTCCATGTGCCGCCAACACCCCACAGGATGTTTTTATGCGGCAAAGGTACGGCGAACGGACGGCCCGGTCAAGGACCGCCCTGGCTATCAGGATAAAATTTGACGGAAACTTTCCGCAATCACAGATGGCGGCATTTCATAAAATTTCACCGCAGATTCCTTGCCTGCCATCCTTGCCTTCGCCGTGGAAACCGCACATAAAAACAATCCCTGCGGCGGGTCGGAAGGCCCGGAACAAAGGGAAAATAAAAAACAGGACAATGACAACAGTAGAACTAATCAAAAGCATCGCCTTCGATTTCGGCTGGATAGTAAGTACAGACGAGGAAGAAGACACTGTAGTATTCGATTTCTGCTATTACACAAAGCACGGGCTGGATTACGGATTTTGCGCCGAACTGACAGGAAACAAATTTGACGGGTTTCTTAGGGAGGTGGAGCGGAATTGCGAGGACTTTGACCCCGACTATGAAGCCTACCGGTGGATTGGCTATGACGGGCACGGAAAGTGTGGCGCACCTTACCATATCAAGGACATTGTGGATGAGATGGAAGAGGCGAAAAAAAATTTCACGGATTTTTATAACTCATCCTTAATTCCGCAACACTATTATAAATATAACTTTTTAAGTACCTGAGCAACAAAAAGTTGCTCAGGATTTTGTTATGTCAGATTTTCACCTATCTTAGTGTTGCAAATCAAAATATGTATCAAACCCGACAGACATGGCAAAGATAGCAATAAAATCTGAGAAACTCACTCCTTTTGGAGGAATATTTGCAATGATGGAGCAATTTGACTCCACATTGTCATATGTAATTGACACAACCCTCGGTCTAAGATGCAGGCTGTATGGTTATCAATACAGCGAAATCATCCGTTCTCTCATGAGCATCTACTTCTGTGGCGGCTCATGTATTGAGGATGTCACAACTCATTTGATGCCCCATCTCTCGCTTCATCCGACACTTCGTACCTGCAGCTCTGACACTATCCTCAGAGCGATAGTTGAATAGCTAACTTTTTCCACTATCCGTGTCTCCATAGCTCAGGATGGCATGGCCTGAAACAAGTCACATTGGGAAGGGTCACAGTCGTGTCTCCACCCCGCACTCCCCCGATGACGTTTTCGACGATGTGCCATGGTTAGAAACTGTCATCTGTCATTTGTCATCGGGGGCGTGACGAAGGATTCCTCTTGCGAGGGGTGGAGTGTGGATCACTCCACCACCTGGAGGAAGATGGGGCGATCCTGGGATTCCGCGGCACGGATCGTCCGCATGAGGCGTTCCATCGCTTATAGCTCCTTGCGGAGAATGATCTGAACGCACATGACTGAATCAGAGCATCAAATCGTGTATGATGCTTTCCGGGAACAGGAGAGACATAGCTTTCTTTTTGATTTTGAAGGAATAGGTATCTCCATGTCCGCTTGGGCGAGACAAGAGCAAGTCCACCGTGATGAGATTTTGTTCAAGCAACATATCGAATTGACCTACGTTTGGATTCTTCGTATGTTCTATTCGTTTGTAGCGGAAATATTCCTTGTTGTCGTGAATGTCATGTTCCAGGAAAAAAGAGCGCATAGGTGCTGTCGCATCAAGAATACTTTTGCCAAGTCCCGTGGGTGTGATCTCTACTTGAGTGAACTTGAGCCCTAGATTGACAAGGAATCTTAGATTCCTCTGCTCGAAGGGGTTGAACGGACGCATATTCACCATGGATCTTCCTCCCTCTATTTGATGTGTTGCAACAAGGTGTTTGCGATCGCACGAGCCATCAATGGCGGCACGGCATTGCCTACTAAGGTGTACTGGGGGATCTCTTTCTGGCGGTTGTTTCCCCCTGTTTGCCGCTTGCCCTGAAAGACAAACGAATCGTCAAAGCTCTGATTCGCCCAGGGAGCGAAATGTGTAGAATTAAGATGGTTTATCATATCCTATACTATACGAACTCAAAGTATCTGTCCGGACTCTTTTCTATAAAAGTTTTCCGAAGTATTGAAAATACATAACTGTAATAATCTACTACTAATCTAAAATAAAG
>ULWR01027924.1_pt1 | contig 22143 bp, 14 predicted proteins | sample 1960531 | NCBI WGS metagenome assembly ULWR01 (sample SAMEA4835817, study PRJEB28245) | human gut metagenome | biome: gut microbiome; material: fecal sample | place: Denmark | collected 2008
GTCTTTTTGAGGGCTGCCTGGGTTTTGGTTTTGGAGGGGAGAGGGTTGTATGTGTGATTATGTGGTTTTGCCGCTTTTGAATTCGTCTTTTGAGCCTGGGAGGGCTCGGGAGGTTGTTGAGGGGTTTGTGGATGTGGATTTGAGGAATATTGTGCGGGCTGAGCTTTTTTATTTTACGGGGCAGGCGGAGGAGTGTTGTGAGATCACGAGGGGGTATCTGTCCAGCAGGGTTATTGAGCTGCGGCTTTCGGCGTGTATTTTGTATGGGTATTCTAATCTGTCGCTGGGGAATGTGGCGGCGGCTAAGCGGGGGATGGAGGGGATCCAGTCCTGTGTGAAGATTGCTATGAAGAAGAAGGTTCCTAAGGATGTTTATGCGTCCTGTCTTCTGGCGGGGTATGTGGGGGCGGTTTTGCTTCATCTGCCTACGGATGGGATGCCTGCTTTTGGGGAGTACAGCAGGATGCTTCCTGAGGGGCTGAGGCTTTTTGCCACGTATGTGATGGCTCACCATACTTATCTTAACGGGGAGATATGGAGTGCTTATGGGATGGGGAAGGCTGCTTTGTTTATGGCGGATAGGTCGTATCCGATCAGTATGACGTATATCCACTGTATGATGGCGGTGTGTGCAATCAACCGAAAGCATAAGCAGGAGGCACAGGAGGAGATGCTCCGGAGCTGGGAGCTGGCGAAGATGGATGGGTTTCTGGAGCCTTTTATTGAGCATCATGGGCTTTTGCGGGGGCTGATCGAGGCTTGTATCCGGAACCGGGATCCGGAGGCGTATCAGCGGATCACGGAGGGTGTGATTTCTTTCAGCAGGGGCTGGATGGCGCTTCATAATCCGGAAAACCGGAGAAAAGTTACGGGGGAGCTGTCGACGATGGAGTTTTCTATTGCCATGCTGGCAAGTGGGGGATGGACCAATAAGGAGATCGGAGAGCATCTGGGGATTTCCATTAATACTGTTAAGCATTACCTTACGGATATCTTTTGCAAGCTGAATGTCAAGAAGCGGGATGAGCTGAAGAAATTCATGTTAAAATAGTGACAGAGGCACTTTTTTTTGAAAAAACGGGCCTTACAAAACAACTGGTAGTGTTGTATAATAAATATCACGAATAGTCAGATTTTATCGGAGAAATCAGACGAAAAGAACCAGTAAACGAGTAAGTTAAGAAGGAGGAGTTGAAGACTGATTTTCGATAGCATCTGATAATGTCAATATCCTTACCAAAAATGCCTGGTATATTGACACTACAATCACATAAGGGTAAAATATTGAAAAGGTGTAACCTGTTTACTCACCGGCTAAAAACATGAAGCTTTTTTAAGAGAAAGGAATATAAACAGAAGTAAAGTAATAAGAAATACAGTACACGTTAATGCACACATAGGAAAGCGGGAAAGGTATGAAAAAATTAAGGAATAATAAGATCAGAAAACTCCTGGCATTTATGGTGGCTTTGGCGTTGATGGTATCCTGTATGCCGAGTGCATATACGATCTCCGCGAGTGAGGCGTTCGGAGATGGAACGGAGGATATATTTACAGATGGCGAAATTACATCTGAACCAGCGGCCGAAGAATCGACACCGGATGTAAGCAGCGCTGACCAGGAGGAAACGGAACAGGCGCAGCAATCGACGCTTACATATGAGAATGATTCTGTTAAAGTAACAGCAGAGGCACTGGAGGACGGAGCTCTTCCGCAGAATACAGCATTGAAGGCTGACGGCGTAAACGAGAATTCATCCGTATCTTATGATACAGTTTCTCAGAAGCTTTCAGCAGCAGCTACAGACAAGGGCAGCAGCCTGAGAGGTTTTTTTGCGTATGATGTGTATTTTGCTGATGGCGACGGAAGCAGAGTCGAGCCGAACGGCAGAGTCAGAGTAACTTTTGAGTACAAGACACCGGCAGCACCGGAGCTTACCGATGCAGCCAGCACGAGTGTAACCGTTGAGAAGCTTCATTATAACAGCAGTACCGGTGATACTGATGTTAACACCTTACAGGCCAACGAGGATCTGAAGGTTCTGAATGTCAACGAGGGCAAACAGATCCAGACACTTCAGGTTGAGACTGGCAACGCAGCTGTTTTTGCCGTTATGTGGGATTCTCCTGAGACAGCAGATGTCGAGGCGGAAGCTGTTTCCGGTAATGAGGACGAGGTGTCTATCGCATCAGAGGAGCTTACGGACGGAATGGATATTTCGGACGAGCCTGAGCAGGATGCAGCTGAGACACCGGCAGCAGAGAATCCGGAGGTAACTCCTGATGCAGAGCCTTCTGAGGCTCCGGCGGAGAATCCGGATGCTGAACCTACCGAAGCGCCGGCAGAGGATCCGGATGTGGTGGAAGAACCGGCAGAGGATATTGCGAGCCCGGATGAGGTTCCGGCAGCAGATGAGAATGGTGAGACAAGCCTGATCAAGGTTCTGGGAGACGATACGAATCTTCGTGTCAGCCCATCTGTCGAGGCAGAGGTTCTGGCAACTGTAAACGCAGGAACACAGCTCACACTTTTGGATACCGTAACAGCAGAGGACGGAGCAACCTGGTACAAGGTTTCCTGGGAAGGAACCGAGGCTTACATAAGAAGTGATATGGCACAGGTTGTTGACAGCAGTGATGAGGCAGAAGAAGTCGAGGATGTTCTGGAAAGCGAAGAAGTTTCTTATTCCCAGGAAGTTGATAATGTAGTTGTAACTGCAACAGCAGCGAAGGGCGTTATTCCGGAAGGTGCACAGTTTGTTGTGACTCCGATCGAGAAAGGTTCTGACCAGTATGCAGATATCGAGAAACAGCTTCACGAGGGTGCAAAAAATGAGAGTTATACAGTAGCAGGTTTTCTTGCATACGATATCAGTTTTCTGAATGACGATGGAACTAAGATCGAACCGCAGAACGGAAGTGTCAGGGTATCTATAGCCTACAAAGAAGCAGAAATACCAGAAGATGTAGCTGAAACAGATACAGCACAGGAAAACATGAATGTATCTCTGGTACATTTTGTGGAGGATGCAAATGGTAATGTCACAGAAGTTGTTAATATGAGCAACGATGGACAGGCTGAAGTAAGTACAACCGACAATGGAGAGATTGAAAGTGCAAACTTTGAAACAGAGAGTTTTTCTACTTTCTCAGTTGTATGGTTGGCAGATGATTTCACTTCTGTACAGACAACTAGTAGTTATGAGGAGGAGAGTACTGTTAATAGTGCTGCCAGTGGTATTACTATCAATATGTTTAATTACAATACTGCTGAAATAAATGAAGGTCATTCTTTGAAGTTTAGTAATGGAAGGGATGGAGTAAGCGATTATAATAAGTGGACAGAGTCAGCTAATCCCTATCCTAACATTATGAAAAAGACATTGGGATCAGATTCATATCCGGCATTAAATATAGCAAAGTGGTGGGAGAATAATAGTAGTTCGTATTTATTCTCAACAGATGAAGGTAAGGGCAAGACGGTTTATTCTGATGCAAATTACTTATTTAAACAAGATGCAGATGGTTACTATGAATATGATAGTGCTAAAAATTTTGCACAGTTTAATGAACAGACAAAAAAATTTACTGTATATAAGGTACCAGGAAGTTCTGAAAATGCAATAAAACTACAAAAAGATTCGCATAATTCGCCGCATGGAAGTTTCTTTCCATTCAATACATTAGGTGATTCTATTTACGATGGGATTCATGAAATTTCAGGAAATTCACCAGATTTCCATTTTGGTATGACAATGTCAGCTAAATTCATTCAGCCAAAAGACGGAAAAATTAATGGTAATAATATGGTATTTGAGTTTTCTGGAGATGATGATGTATGGGTTTACATCGATGGCGTTTTGGTGTTGGATATTGGTGGTATTCATAATGCAGCGTCTGGTTCTATTAATTTTGCTGATGGTACAGTTAAAGTTGGTAACAAAGATACAAATTTAAAAAAATTATTTAATGATGCAAAGATAGAAGGAGATTTTGTTAGCGAAAAGAATATTTTCAAAGATTACACAGTGCATACAATTAATTTCTATTATCTCGAAAGAGGTGAGGGTGATTCCAACTGTAAGCTTAAGTTCAATCTTCCAACAGTTCCGAAGAAGTCGGTTACGGTTGAAAAACAGTTGAGTAATACGGATAAGGAGGATAAGGAGAAGTATGCAAATGTAGAGTTTAAATTTCAGTTACTTCTTCAGAATGACGAAGGGGAGTATGTTCCATCAAATACTGCAGGTACTTTAAGCGATGGTGGCGAAGTTAAGTTCAAGAATAATGAAGAAATAAATGGCGTTTCCTACAATAATGTGTTTACGTTGAAACCTGGTCAGAAGGCAAAATTCTCTGGACTTGAGGAAAATACGAAGTATAAGGTTCAAGAACTTGGTGTATCAAAGGACAGATATGATCGGGTTTTAATCAATGGTAAAGAGACAACAAATGAGAGTGGAAATGTTACTTCTAGTAAAGCTACAGTTGGCAGTAGACCAATGGTAGTGGTTACCAATGTACTTGCCAGTGTTGCAGAACTTGATTTCAAAAAAGTCAATACAAAAGGCGAGGCTTTATCCGGAGCAGGATTTACTCTTACTTCTCAGGATGACAATTCTAAAACTTATACAGCAGAGTCAGGTGACGATGGAATCATAAAATTTGAGAATCTTCCTTTAGGAACTTATACTTTAACAGAAACGAAGGTTCCGAATAAGTATGAGAATCGAAATACCTGGATCGTAAAAGTTGAAAAAGATGAAGCAGGTACTGTTGTTGCCACACTTTATGAGGCTGATGGTAAAACAGTAGTTAAGAAAGATTCGAAGGATAGATATTATCACATTGTAAACTATACGCATCAGGAACTGATCGAATCTGATGTGGAATACTCGAAGAAGGCACATGTTATAGACTGGGAGAACAGAACGTATAAGATTGATATCTCTGCAGCGTCTAAGTGTAGAAGCCAATCAACTGTAGTTACTGGAGCAGCAGATATAATGCTTGTATTGGATGTATCTGGTTCAATGAATAATTCTATACCTGTTGATTACAAAAAAGTAGCAGATAATACAGAAGAAGGAAGAAGTAGCTTAAAATCTGGTAATACATATTATTTAAAATATAATAACAAGTATTATCAGATACGGAAATATGATAATAGATATTATATTTACAAAAAGGGTTATTATGATATATCAGAGGATAAGTATAAAAATTGTGAAATTTTTATAAAACTGGCGACAAGACTTGATGCATTAAAAGAATCCGTTAAACAGTTTATAAATTCGACTGCTGAAAAATCATCAAATAGTAAGATTGGAATTGCCACATTTAGTTATGATGAGAAGGGAACAACAACTGATTTATTGGAACTTAAGAATAATAAGGATACATTAATTAACACAGTAAGCGGATTAAATGCAAATGGAGGAACTGATCCTAATTTTGGCCTTAACAATGCATATAATAAATTAACTGCGGCAACTGAAAATGGTGATACACTTCCTAAATATGTTATTTTATTTACAGATGGAGAGCCAACGGGAAATTCTAGCGATAGTTCACAGGGAGCTTCTTGGAGCAATGATGCACAAAAGAGAGCAGAAGTTACAGCAAAGAAGTTAAAAGACAAAGGAGTTAGCATATATACCATAGGCTTTGCACTTTCATCGAAGGCTGAGAAATTCCTAGCGGGCGATGGATCAAATGATTATCCGGGAATCGCATCCAGTGCGGAATGTGTTAAGACAGCGGATGATGCAGCTGGTCTGAGTGAACTGTTCAGAACATTTGAGCAGACGATCTTTAATGACGTTGATATTACAAATGCGACCATTACCGATACGATTGATCCAAGATTTGATCTTCTTGATGATGCCGGAAAGATCATTACTGAAGAATCGCTTGCAAATGGACCTCTTACACTTGCAAATGGCGGAGTGGTAAGGCTGGTTAATGGAAACTTGCAGGTACAGTGGACGAATGTTACAATCCCAAAAAAGAAGAAAAATAATCCATGGACTAAATCTCTTAATATTAAAGCGAAAGATACTTATATTGGTGGAAATGATGTTACGACCAATGTGAGGGAGGGATCCAATATTACGTTTGGTAATGAGAAGATTTATTTGCCACAGCCGAAGGTTAATGTAAATGCCAAGATTTTTATCAATGATAAAGAGATTACCATTTACAAGGGTGATACGATTCCGACAGATGGAGAAATTCTGAATAAGTTATTTAAAGCGAGTGACGTAACATCGTATAAAGATGGGAAGGTTGGAACCGCAGACATTGTTAATATTCAGTTGAAGTGGTACAAGAATCCGAAGTGTACGGAGCCGGTTGCAACAGATACAAAGGGAAATCCTGTATATGATTTGGGTCAATTAAGTGATTCAGATAAACAGCCAACAGCGGACACAAATTACTATCTTAAAGTAACGTATAATGCCGGAGCTCCATCGGAGGGAAGTAAAAAAAATACAAATAACAATGTTGCTGGTGGAGAGGATAATATTCAGGAAGCAATAAATGAGAAGAAGAGTAACAATCCTTATGGAATCTACACAATCCATGTAATTTCCGGTAAGATTGATATTATCAAGAAGGTAGAGGAAAAATCCTCTGTGGATCGAGAATTCCAGTTTAATGTAAAAACAGAGGATGGAGATGATGCGTTTAAAGGTAAGGGTAAAACATTTACGCTTACGGTCTCGAAAGACTCTCTTACCGGAGAACTTACTGATGCTGACAAAAAAACGTTGGAAAACCTTTCAAGAGGTACTTATGTTGTATCTGAGGTGAATGTTCCAGATGGTTATAAGATTGCAGGAACTGATATCGCAGTTGAAACAAATTGTCAGAATTCAGTGGAAAACAATGAAACAACGTTTGTTTTAGGAAATAGTAAACAGACGCCTAACACGGATGTTATTTCATCAGAGTACACATATAATCCGAATGACGGAGGTGTATTGGGCAAGGTTTCCTACATCAACGAGTATTCTGTAAATCTTGACCTGAAGAAAGTTGATTCTAGTGGTAATAATGAATTGAGTGGAGCAGAGTTTACACTGGAAGTAAAAGATGGTACTACAGGGCAATTTGACGGTAATGCTTATAAGCCATTCGAGATTGACAAAGATACTGTTGAGTTGAAGGATCTGAAACCTGGATTGTATAAACTGACAGAAATTAAAGCGCCAAAAGGCTATTCATTATTAGAAACTAGTATCTATTTCCAGGTAAAACTTGGAAAAGTTACGCTTGTTAAAGAAGATGGAACCCCAATCGAAGTTCAACCTCAGTCAATGTGGACTTTGGATGAAGATGGTAATGTTTTGACAATTAAAAACACGAAACTTTATTCATTACCAAACTCCGGTGGTCCGGGAACCTATGGATTTACAATCAGTGGTGTAACGATTCTTGCAACTGCACTCCTGTTGTTTATAAATAATAAACGAAGGGAGGAAGAAGCAAAGAGATCGTAACACATTAATTGTAAATGGCCGATGAAGGGCGAAAAAGAAAAATGCAGAGAAAGAAAGGAGCAAACCTTATGAAAAATTTATTTAAGAAAATCAGTGCAATACTGATGGCAGCAATTATGGTGCTGGCTATGGCATCTACAGCATTTGCAGCTGATGCAGCAACAACTACAACGGGTAGTATTACCGTAACTGGTTTAACTGCAAATGATAATACTACTTTGAAGGTTTATAAAGTAGTTGGTTTTGATGAAGCGAACAGTGACTGGACTATTGAGAGTTGGGCACAGAATCATGCGACTAATACTAATCATGTAGTTAATATTGACTGGGAAGCACTGAAAAGTGTTAATCCACTTCCAACTCCTGTGCAAGAAATCTCAGTTCCGGCTAATTCAACGTCATATTCAATTGATGGACTTGAAATTGGTGCGTACATGATTATTGCGACAGGTGATCATACAACATACAATGTTATGGGTGAGGCACCTTATGGTTATGATGCTAACAATTTAATCGTTCCAGCTGCAAAAACAATCAATGCTAAATCTTCAGATTATCAGCTTACCAAAACATTAGTTAATGGTGATCAGATATTCGTAGCAAAAGGTGAAAAAGTAAAATTCAATATTGATACTACATTCCCAAGTTATGCGCTTGATGCAGAAAATAGAGAGTTCTGGATCAAAGATACTCCAACAGGTATGAAAATTACAGAAATTAAAGTACTGGTAAATGGAGTTGAAGTAGGAGTTGATGATGCATATACATTAGATAAAAAATTAGCAACAACAGAAGCTGTGACTGTAAACTTCAAAGGTACTTATATTGGTGATGATAATAAGCATGCTGGACAGAGTGTACGTGTTGAAGTAACTGGTGTTATCACAGATGATACAAATTATACTAATAAAGCTGAAACAAATAAAGCTTCTAAAGACTCTAATGTAGAAGGAAAGTCTGGTTCTATCACAATTAATAAGACTGATGATTCAAAAGAGAAGAAGTCTTTGAAAGGCGCAACATTCCAGATTAAAAAACAGGGTGAGAATGATCCGATTCAGTTTGTAAAAACGGATACAGGTATTTATACAATGGATACATCTGACACAGATAAGACTGGCAAAACTGCTGTAACAGATGTAGAAGCAACTGAAGGAACTGTTTTAGTAAAAGGTCTTGGCGCAGGAACTTATGTGATTACAGAGACAAAAGCACCAAAAGGATATAGTATTAATAAAAATATCAAGAATGTAACACTTACAAAAGAGAGTACTGCAACTCAAAATGTAACTCTTTCTGTAACCGATACCAAACTCGGCGCTCTTCCATCCACAGGTGGCATGGGAACATACCTCTTCACTATCATCGGTGTTGTAGTTATGGCTGGCGCTGCTGGTGCTTTCTTCATCAGCCGCAGAAAAGGATCTGAGGAGTAATCATTTGATTGCCGGATCGATTCAATTCAAAGATTATTTATAAGCAACGACAAAGCAAGTATTAAAACAGAATAGTTTCTGATTATTCTGTTGAAGAAATCATTACCGCCCGGCTCCTTCGGGGGCCGGATGGTAATACAACAGTATGGAGAAACCTATGAGAAAGAATAAGAAGAAAAATTATATTGGACTTGGTTTGCTGTTTCTGATAGGGTTGTCCATACTGCTGTATCCAATGGTCAGTGATGCCTGGAACCGGTACAGGGACAGCCTGCTGATCAGTAATTATAGCAGCAGTGTTTCTTCGGATGATAATTCGGAGAAGATTGACAGTATGTGGAAGGCAGCACAGGAGTATAACGAACAGATCAAGCAGGAAAGTGTGCCGGATGCTTTTTCCGTGAGGGATGGCCAGACGGACAGTACATATGAGTCTCTTCTGAACCTGAATGGTGACGGAATGATGGGGTATGTGGAGATTCCTGTGATCGATGTGAGCATTCCAATCTATCATTACACGACAGATGAGTCTCTGGAGAAGGGTGCCGGTCATTTGTTCGGCAGCAGTCTTCCGGTTGGCGGCAAGAGTACCCATTGTATTTTGTCGGCACACAGAGGACTTCCAAGTGCGAAACTTTTTACAGATCTGAATCTTGTGGAAGAGGGAGATGTTTTTTACCTGCATGTGCTGGGTAAGACGCTTGCCTACGAGGTGGATCAGATTCTTACCGTTCTTCCGGAGCAGACAGAGTCTCTGGGTATCACGGATGGGGATGATTATGTAACGCTGGTTACGTGTACGCCTTATGCGGTGAATACGCACAGACTTCTGGTGAGGGGACACAGAGTTCCGATGAAGGCTGCGAAGGCGGTTCAGAAAACAGAGAAGAAGGTTACCGGAATCACCAATCCGACGCTTCCGATGCTTGCTCTCTGTGTTGTGATCGGAATTGTGATCGCGGTGATCCTGGTTGCCGGTATCAATTCTGCTCAGAACAAAAAACGACGCAGGAAATAGTTTATGGCTAAAAAGAAAAAAAAGAAAAAGAGTAATGTTGTCCTGAACATCATTATCGTTCTGGTGTTTCTGGCGGGGGCGGGAGTGTTCCTTTATCCCACGATCAGTGATATGTGGAACCAGTATCGAAATGCCCAGCTGGTCAGTAAGTACGAGGAATCGGTAACAGAGCTTTCGGACAACGACTATGACAGGCTGTGGAAAGAGGCGAAGGAGTATAATGCCGAGCATCCGGTGAATGCCATTGTAGATGCTTTTGAGGAAGAGGATACTTATGAGCTGAGTCATCCTTATGACAGGGTTCTGGATCCGAACGGTGATGGTCTGATGGGGAGTATCGAGATCCCGAAGATCAAAGCGAAGCTGGCTATCTATCACGGACTGAGCAAGACCGTGCTGGAAAAGGGTGTGGGTCACGTGGAGGGCACCAGTCTTCCTATCGGAGGCAAGAGCACCCATGCGGTTCTGGCGGCGCATCGAGGTCTTCCGAATGCGAAGCTTTTTACAGATCTGGATCAGATGGAAAAGGGAGATATTTTTATCCTGCACATTCTTGGCAAGCATCTGGCCTACAAGGTGGATCAGATCAAGACGGTGCTTCCGGATGAGACCAGTGACCTGGATATTGTTGAGGGCGAGGATCATGTGACACTGGTTACGTGTACGCCTTATGCGGTGAATACCCACAGACTTCTTGTTCGTGGTGTTCGGACGAAGTATGTGGAGGAAGAAGTTACTAAGAATGACGAAACGATTCCGCAGAAGCTTGCGGTTGTGGATCCGAAGAGGGTTCTTGCCGGCGGTGCGGCAGCGCTTGTTATTCTGATTCTGCTGATTTACCTGATTGTCCGCCGCAAGGATAAAAAACGCAGAATGAAACAGCTTTCAGAAAGGAAAGAGGAGGCAGAGAGCGATGAAAAATAGAAGAAAGCAAGGGAAAATATTCCGGAGCCTTCTGGCTGTTCTGATGCTGACGGCTATGCTGGTCACGAGTGTTTTGCAGCCGGTTTTCGCCGGGGATTATGTAGCTGGAACAATGGGTAATCTGACGTTGACGGTTCAGCAGGCGGATGAGGAGGGAAACCAGACTCCGCTGCCGGATGTAGGGCTGACGATCTACAAGGTTGGCAGTGTGAATTTTGATGGTAATGTGCGTTTCGTGCTGGATGAGGCACTGGCTGCCGCTGCAATCGATTTTGATTCCATCACGACGGCTGACGGCTGGTATGAAGCAGCAGAGAAGCTGGCAGATATGATCAGCAGCGGAAGCGTGGATGTGTGGGGTCTGTCCAGAACCTCTGATGCAGAGGGTAATATTACTGTTACCGATCTGTCTGAGGGCATGTATCTGGTGGTGCAGACAGATGCGAACAGCAGTGTTGCGGTTTCACCGATGCTGATCTCCGTTCCTTTTGCAGATCAGGAGCAGGGCTGGATGTATGATGTGCAGGCATATCCGAAGACTTCAACGAAACAGCATACACAGATCCAGGTTACGAAGAGGATCTATAATGTTGATGAGAACGACAATGTGATTCCTCTGGAAACGAAGGAGGATGTAACTTATAAGGTTGGTGTTTTTTCGGATCAGGAAGGTACGATCCCGTTCCGTGATGATTATTTAAAGGATATCCATATCCAGAATGCTTCCAGTGGTACAGCTACATGGACGGATGTTCCGGATGGTACCTATTATGTATTTGAGCTGGATGAGGACGGAAAGCTTCTTCAGCAGAATACGAAGATCGAGGTGGATGAGGAGAATCTTTACTATTACAATGTAACGAAGCCGAATGGTGAGAGTGAAGAGAAGTCCAATCAGGTTGTGATCGGTGGAGATAGTGGTGCTGCTGAGGCAGTGGCTTATGTAAATAACTATTATACAAAGATTTCCGATATATTCAGCCGTAACGGATTTATCAACATTAAGAAGAATGTGATGATCGATGGTGTTGCTTCTACTGTGGATGATACGTTCTATGCAGGTGTGTTCTCCACTGAGAGTAACGGTGAGCTGACGCTTGAGAAGGTAGTGACTCTGAAACAGAATGATAGTGTTCAGGTAATGTTGGATCTTCCAAAGGATCAGGAGATCAACAGTGTTACTTATACTGTTCTGGAGACGGATAAGGATGGAAATCCGGTTGATGATGATACCTTTAAGTATACAGTTACCGGTCAGGGTGAGGTTACACTGAATAATGATAACCGATATACTGTAACAAAGGAGATCACTAACAGTCTTTCTTCCGAGCCGACACCGATTCCGACTGCTACACCTGGAGCAAATCATGGTGGAAAAGATCGGATCACTCCGATCCCGAATAATGGTACAGCGGGCGGAACTGCTCCGAACGATACCAGCGGTACAGCAAGACGTTCTGTAAAGACCGGCGATGATACACCGATCGGCGTATGGGTTGGAATCCTTGCAGCAGCGATCATTGTTGGCGGTGGTGCAGCTTATGGAGTTAAGAGAAAGAAGAAAAAATAAATAACGGATCATTCTGAAGGATGATCGATGGAAGAACCGGGCGATGTGGATGCCCGGTTCTTTTTTTGGAATATTTATGTATTGGGGATGAAAAAGCAGCGGGTGATATTTTTTCTCGAAAATTGCTCTTGACATTTTGGTATGATAAGTATATTGTATGTGTTGCAGTAAATTTCATAAAAGATAGCCTTTTATTCAGAGTGGTGGAGATACAAAGGATCTATGAAGCCACGGCAACCCCGGATAACCCAGGAAGGTGCCAACCTGAGCGAGCAATCGAACAATAAGAGGATTGTTTACAGAATTTAAACAGTCCGGATTGTACGGGCTGTTTTTTATGTATATAACCATTGTTTTATTACAAAAGGAGAAGATCATGGAGAAAATTTTATTTACATCTGAATCTGTAACTGAGGGTCATCCTGACAAGGTCTGCGACTCTATTTCCGATGCGATCCTTGATGCTATGATGGCACAGGATCCGATGAGCCGTGTTGCATGCGAGACTGCTACGACAACAGGTCTTGTACTTGTTATGGGCGAGATCACAACCAAGGCTAATGTTGATATCCAGAAGATCGTTCGCGATACTATCCGTGAGATAGGATATGACAATGCGGATTATGGCTTTGACGCAGATACCTGTGCGGTTATCACATCACTTGACAAGCAGTCCACAGATATCGCTATGGGTGTTGACAAGGCTCTTGAGCAGAAAGAGGACGATATGAATGAGGACGAGCTGGATTCCATCGGTGCCGGTGACCAGGGTCTTCAGTTTGGTTATGCTTCCAATGAGACTGAGGAGTATATGCCATATGCCATCAACATGGCTCACAAGCTTGCTCAGCAGCTGACAAAGGTTCGTAAGGACGGCACTCTGAAATATTTAAGACCAGATGGAAAGACTCAGGTTACTGTTGAGTATGATGAGGCTGGCAAGCCGAAGAGAATCGATGCTGTTGTATGCTCTACACAGCATGATCCGGATGTTACTCAGGAGCAGATCCATGAGGATATTAAGAAGTATGTTTTTGATGCGATCATTCCGGCTGATATGGTTGATGCGGATACGAAGTATTTCATCAATCCGACAGGTCGTTTTGTTATCGGTGGACCTCACGGTGACAGTGGTCTGACAGGTCGTAAGATCATCGTTGATACCTACGGCGGAACAGGACGTCACGGCGGCGGTGCTTTCTCCGGTAAGGATTGCACAAAGGTTGACCGTTCTGCTGCTTATGCTGCACGTTATGTTGCAAAGAACATTGTTGCAGCTGGTCTTGCTGACAAGTGTGAGATCCAGCTTTCCTATGCGATCGGTGTTGCGCATCCGACTTCTGTCAGTGTGAATACTTTCGGAACAGGTAAGCTTTCTGAGACCAAGCTTGTTGAGATCGTTCGTGAGAATTTTGATCTTCGTCCGGCTGGTATCATCAAGATGCTTGACCTTCGCCGTCCGATCTACAAGCAGACTGCTGCTTATGGTCATTTCGGCCGTACAGATGTTGATCTTCCATGGGAGCATCTGGACAAGGTTGAGACTCTGAAGAAGTATCTGTAAGAGAGTCAAAAAAAATATTTATATATCCTTTTGGCAGGAATATTGATTTTAAGAAATGCATATGATATAATGCCATTAGGCAAAAGAGATAGTAATAGTTCCAAAAGAACAAAGAGTGAAGCCCCCGGTAGTGCCAATACCGGGGGCTTCTTCTAATTTTTTATAGTGGACAAGAAACCACTAGGTTAGCGTTGTCCTACTTGTTGCCGTCTAGCCATTTGCAAACGTAATAGGCAGTTATGTTTGCCATGCAGGAAACAAGAAAAGAGATAATAATTTCCAAAAGAACTCACCTCCTCCCGTTGCCGGGTATCGGGTGGACAACAAAAATATGATAGCATAGTTTAGAACAAAATGGAATAATACTGATGCTGGAAGATGGGGTTTTTTATAGAAAATTTAGAGATAGGGAATATAGTTTATGTTATAATACGTGTATGTGAATGTGTGAATTTATAAAGGACGGAGATACAGATGAAGTTAAAAACACGTATTATTGTGGGCTTCGTTGCGATCATCCTGCTGCCGCTGCTTCTTTTTTCCGCAAGTCTGTACGGGTTCAGCCAGACGCAGGCGAAGCATGTGCAGGAGAGCAGCAGCCAGGCTTCGGATTCCAGCCAGATGGTCTATGATATTTCGCTGCCGCAGTCTTCCAGCAGCCAGGTGAAGCTGATGGCTAAGGATATGATCCTGACCGCAACGATCATCCTTGTTTTTACCGCATTGTCCGTAGGGCTGTGGATCTATCGGAGCATTGCGGTTCCGCTGGTGAAGCTTAAGAAGGCTACCAAGAACATCAAGGAGGGGAATCTGGATTTTGTGCTGGAGGTTGAGGGGAATGATGAATTTTCCCAGCTTTGCCAGGATTTTGAGGAGATGCGTAAGCGTCTGAAGGAGTCCACGGAAGAGAAGATCCTGATGGATAAGGAGAATAAGGAGCTGATCAGCAATATTTCCCATGATCTGAAGACGCCGATCACTGCGGTGAAGGGTTATGTGGAGGGGATCATGGATGGTGTGGCGGATACGCCGGAGAAGATGGACCGGTATGTGCGTACCATTTATAATAAGACCAATGAGATGGATCATCTGATCAATGAGCTGACCTTTTATTCCAAGATCGATACCAACCGTATTCCGTATACGTTCAGCAAGCTGAATGTGGAGGATTATTTTTCGGATTGTGCGGAGGAGCTTGGGCTTGAGATGGAGACCAGGGGGATCGAGCTTGTGTATGCCAATTATGTGGAGAAGGGTGTGCAGGTTATTGCGGATGGTGAGCAGATCCGCCGTGTGATCCATAATATCGTGAGTAATGCCATTAAGTATATGGAGAAGCCAAGGGGGATCATCCAGCTTCGGGTGAAGGATGTGGGTGATTTTATCCAGGTGGAGATCGAGGATAACGGCAAGGGTATTGCCGCCAAGGATCTGCCGTATATTTTTGACCGTTTTTACCGTACCGATGTTTCCAGAAATTCTTCCAAGGGAGGAAGCGGTATCGGACTTTCCATCGTAAAGAAGATCATGGAGGATCATGGTGGAAAGGTCTGGGCCACAAGCCGGCTGGGGATCGGAACGATCATGTATTTTGTTCTCAGAAAATATCAGGAGGTACCGATGAATGAGTAGGATTTTGATCATAGAGGATGAGGAAGCGATCGCGGATCTGGAGAAGGATTATCTGGAACTTTCGGGTTTTGAGGTGGAGATCGAGAACCGTGGTGATACGGGGCTTGTACGTGCCATGAAGGAGGAGTTTGATCTGATCATCCTGGATCTGATGCTTCCGGAGGTGGATGGCTTCGATATCTGCCGGCAGGTCCGTGAGGAGAAGAATACGCCGATCATTATGGTTTCTGCCAAGAAGGATGATATCGATAAGATCCGCGGACTGGGTCTTGGTGCGGATGATTATATGACCAAGCCGTTCAGCCCAAGTGAGCTGGTTGCACGTGTGAAGGCGCATATGGAGCGTTATAACCGGCTGGTTGGTTCCAATGTGCATAAGAATGATGTGATCGAGATCCGTGGTATTAAGATCGATAAGACGGCCAGGCGTGTGTGGGTCAATGGTGAGGAGACGACGTTTACTACCAAGGAGTTTGATCTTTTGACTTTTCTGGCTGAGAATCCGAACAGGGTTTTTACAAAGGAGGAGCTTTTCCGGGAGATCTGGGATATGGAGTCTGTGGGTGATATCGCTACGGTTACGGTGCATATCAAGAAGATCCGTGAAAAGATCGAGTTTAATACGGCCAAGCCTCAGTATATTGAGACGATCTGGGGTGTGGGGTACCGGTTTAAGGTGTGAGTCTGTGGGGAAGGCTTCGGATGGAGCTGCTGCAGGTGTATGAGTGCAGATCGGAATGATGGTGTATGATCTGCCGGGTGCTTTTGAGAGGAGTGGAGATATGCCGCTGTTGAGGGAAAGAATTTATACGATAGAGGATATTTATGCTTTGCCGGAGGGTGAAAGAGCGGAACTGATCGATGGACATATTTATTATATGGCGCCGCCGAATACGATGCATCAGAGGATTTCAAGTATTTTGTCCAGAAAGATAGGTAACTATATAGATTCTAACAAGGGCAAATGTGAGGTGTTTGCCGCACCGTTTGCGGTGTATCTGGATGAGAAGACGAATACTTATGTGGAACCGGATGTTTCTGTTATCTGTGATCCGGATAAGCTGGATGACAGGGGATGTAAGGGGGCTCCGGACTGGATCATCGAGATCGTTTCTCCGGCGAGCAGGCGTATGGATTATTATACCAAGCTGTTTAAATACAGGACTGCCGGTGTGAGAGAGTACTGGATCGTGGATCCTGTGAAGAAGCTGGTAATGGTGTATGATTTTGAAAATGAGGATACGGAGCAGTATACATTTCAGGATTCGATCAAGGTGGGAATCTATGAGGAGCTGAGGATCGATTTTGCTGAGATGTGATAAAAATGGAGGGGAATATCGTCTGGTGATAGCCCCTCCTTGTTTTTAGGATGAAAAGGACGAACTATGGAAGACAGATTATACAAGAAACTGGAAGCGTACGGTAAGAGTGATTTTTATCCGTTTCATATGCCGGGGCATAAGAGGAATCCGCTGGCTGTGGAGGGGGATTTTCCGGTGGAGAGGGATATTACGGAGATTGACGGGTTTGATAACCTGCATCATGCTGAGGATATTTTGAAAAGGGCGCAGGAGGATGTCGCACGGCTTTATGGTGTGCCGGAGAGTTTTTACAGTATTAATGGAAGCTCCGGGGCGATCCTGGCGGCGGTGTCTGCGGCTGTGGATAAGGGGGGACAGATCCTGGTGGCAAGGAACTGCCATAAGGCGGTTTACCATGCGATTTATCTGCGGGAGCTGAGTGCCACGTATATTTATCCACATGAAGATCCGAAATTGGGGATAAACGGAGGGATTTCACCCGGTCGTGTGGAAATGTATCTGGCGGAAAATCCGGAGATCCAGGCGGTGCTGATCACTTCACCGACTTATGACGGCATCGTGTCGGATGTGGCTAGGATCGCGGAGATCGCGCATCGCTATGGTGTGCCGCTGATCGTGGATGAGGCTCACGGGGCGCATTTTCGGTTTTCGGATTATTTTCCGGTGTCTGCGGCGCAGCTTGGTGCGGATGTGGTGATCAACAGTGTGCATAAGACGCTGCCCTGTCTGACCCAGACGGGGGTGATCCACCTGTGCAGTGATCGTGTGAGCCGGGAAAAACTGAAGCGTTTTCTGGGAATCTATCAGAGCAGCAGTCCTTCTTATATTCTTATGGGCAGCATTGATGCGTGCATGGATAAGCTGGAGCGTGAGGGGGATGAGATGTTCCGTGTGTTTACGGAGAATCTGGAAAAAGCACGCAGGCGTCTTTCCGAGTGTAAGTATATCCGGCTGGTAACGCCGCAGGCCTGTGAGTGCCAGAGAGTTTTTGATTTTGACAGATCCAAGATATTGCTTTCTACTGTGAACAGTTCGCTGAACGGCCGGGAGCTGCACAAGATCCTCCGGAGAGAGTTTCATCTGGAAATGGAGATGGAGGCGGAGAATTATGTGCTGGCGCTGGCGGCTGTGGGTGATACGGCGGAGGGTTTTGAGAGGCTTTGTGATGCTATTGAAGAGATCGACCGCCGTGAATCGTTAAAATACAGAGAAGAGGCTGTGGAGAAGGAGCCTTTGAAAAACGGAAAAATGAAGCAGATTATGCGGATCTCCCAGGCTATGGATGCGGAGAGTGAGCGGTGTCCGCTGGATGAGTGTATCGGACGTACGTCCGGGGAGTTTGCGTATCTTTATCCGCCGGGGATCCCGCTGATCGTTCCGGGGGAACAGATTTCTGGACATTTCGTAAAAAATGTGAGAAGATACCTGGAACAGGGCTTTGAGGTCCAGGGTCTGAGCGACCAGACCAGTGATACGGTGTGCGTTGTGAGAAATGAGATGTAACAGAGGAGACATATGGGAAAGATTTTTTACATTATGGGAAAAAGCTCTTCCGGTAAGGACAGTATTTACAGACAGCTGGAGGGGAATCAGGAGCTGGGGCTTAAGCGGCTTGTGATCTATACTACCCGTCCGATCCGGGATGGAGAGGAGAACGGAAGAGAATATTTTTTTGCAGATGAGAATAAACTGAAGGAGTTCCGAAGAAACGGGAAGCTGATCGAGGCGCGTACTTATCAGACAGTTTACGGGCCGTGGACATATTTTACTGCGGATGACGGGCAGGTGTCTGTGGGTAATGACAGCTATCTGGGGATCGGTACACTGGAGTCTTTTGTGAGGCTCCGGGAGTATTACGGCAATGAAGTGATGTGGCCTATTTATATAGAGGTGGAAGACGGAGAGCGTCTGGAGCGTGCGCTTGCCAGGGAGAAGACCCAGGAGGTGCCGAAGTACGAGGAGATGTGCAGGCGTTTTCTTGCAGACCAGAATGATTTTTCCGAGGAAAATATTCTTAAAGCAGGTATATGGAAGCGTTTTGAGAATCATAATCTGGATGAATGTGTGAAGGAGATCGTAAATTATATAAAATCTGTACAATAAGGAAAAATAGTTTTTTTTATACAGAAGATTATGTTATAATTAGTTGAAAGATGTCCGCCGGGTATAACGGAGGGCACAAAAGGCAGAAAGAGGTGATTCTTATGGCAGGATTTCATGACATCATCGGCCATGACGATATAATCAGGCATTTGAAGAATGCGATAGAGACAGGGAAGGTATCCCACTCTTATATTTTTACAGGGGAACCGGGATCCGGCAAGAAGCTTCTTGCGGGGACTTTTGCGGCAGCGCTGCAGTGTGAATCGGGAGAGTCTGAACCGTGTATGACTTGTGATTCCTGTAAGAAGGTGATCGGCAAGAATCATCCGGATATCATTACAGTAACTCATGAGAAGCCTGGAAGCATCAGCATTGACGAGGTGCGTGACCAGGTTGTGCGTGATGTGGATATCAAGCCGTACTGCAGTCCGTATAAGATCTATATCATTCCGGATGCGGAGATGATGACGGTGCAGGCGCAGAATGCCATTTTGAAAACTATCGAGGAACCGCCGGAATATGCGGTGATCATGCTGCTGACAAGCAATATCGACAGTCTTCTTCCTACGATCCGTTCCAGATGTGTACGTCTGGATCTGAAGGTGGTGGATGACAGTCTTGTGAAGGAATATCTGATGGAGCATCTTCAGGTGCCGGATTATCAGGCTGAGATCGATGCGTCTTATGCGCAGGGCAGTATCGGCAAGGCGAAGGAGGCTGCGACTTCTCAGGAGTTTGCGGATATGACTGCCAATGCCCTGAAGATTTTGAAATATGCCAATTCCATGGAGGTTTATGAGCTGACAGAGGCGATCAAGACTTTGACTGCTGATAAGAATAATATCAATGATTATCTGGATATTTTTCAGTTCTGGTTCCGCGATGTTCTGATGTTTAAGGCAACAAGGGAAATTGACAACCTGGTTTTTAAACAGGAGATTAATTTTATCAGAGAGCAGGCCAGCGAGCGTTCTTATGAGAATATCGAAAAAATCCTTGAGGCACTGGAGAAGACGAAGGTGCGTCTCCGTGCCAATGTTAATCTCGAACTTGCCCTGGAGCTCCTGTTCCTGACAATTAGGGAGAAATAGAATGGAAAAGGTAGTTGGAGTCAGATTTCGTAACGTTGGTAAGATTTATTATTTTAATCCTAAGAATTATAAGGTGAAGGTCGGCGATCATGTGATCGTGGAGACTGCCCGTGGTGTGGAGTATGGCCGTGTTGTCCTGGAGCCGCGCAGCGTGAAGGAGGACGAGGTGGTCCATCCGCTGAAGGAGGTTCTCCGTGTTGCAACGAAGGAGGACGAGGATCATGAGGCTGAGAACCGCCAGAAGGAGAAAGAGGCTTTTAAGATCTGTAAGAAGAAGATCCGTGAGCATGAGCTTGATATGAAGCTGATCGATGCGGAGTATACTTTTGATAATAACAAGGTGCTGTTTTATTTTACAGCGGATGGCCGTATTGATTTCCGGCAGCTGGTTAAGGATCTGGCGTCTGTGTTTAAGACCAGGATCGAGCTTCGTCAGATCGGTGTCCGTGATGAGACGAAGATCCTTGGCGGTATTGGTATCTGTGGAAGGACGCTTTGCTGTCATACGTATCTTTCGGAGTTTGCGCCGGTTTCCATCAAGATGGCGAAGGAGCAGAATCTTTCTCTGAACCAGACGAAGATTTCTGGTGTCTGTGGTCGTCTGATGTGCTGTCTGAAGAATGAGCAGGAGACTTATGAGGAGCTGAACCGGAATCTTCCGGGTATCGGTGATATGGTAACGACGCCGCAGGGTGTTTCGGGTACGGTCCAGAGTGTGAATGTTCTCCGGCAGATGGTTAAGATCGTGGTTGAGGTGAATGACGAGAAGGAGATCCAGGAGTTTCCGGTCCGTGATCTGAGGTTCCGCCCTAAGAGAAAAAAGGGTAAGGGTGGTTCTGCTGACCACGAGGAGAAAGAGGTTAAAAAGGGAGATTCGAAGCCGAATGAGAAGTGATCTGGTTTATTGCGGTGAGCGTGTGGATGATCTTCAGAATGGGTTGTTTGTGATCCAGGATCCGAAGAAGTTTTGCTTTGGGATGGATGCGGTTCTGTTGTCTGGCTTTGCCCGGGTGAAGAGGGGTGAGGTTGCGCTGGATATGGGGACCGGTACGGGGATCATTCCGATCTTGCTTTCTGATCGTACGGATGGGGAGCATTTCACGGGGCTGGAGATCCAGCATGAGTGTGCGGAGATGGCTGACCGTAGTGTGAGGTATAATGGTCTTGAGGACAGGGTTCGGATCGTTGAGGGTGATATCAGGGAGGCTGCCGGGATTTTTGGGGCGGCTTCTTTTGATGTGGTGACGTGTAATCCGCCGTATATGATCGGGCAGCATGGGTTGACGAATCCGCATCTTCCGAAGGCGATCGCGAGGCATGAGATTTTGTGTTCGTTTGATGATGTGGCTTGTCAGGCTGCCCGGGTCCTGAAGGATCGGGGGCGTTTTTTTCTGGTGCACAGGCCGTTTCGGCTGGTGGAGCTGATGGCGACTTTGACGAAGTATAAGCTGGAGCCTAAGAGGATGCAGCTGGTGTATCCTTTTATTGATAAGGAGCCGAATATGGTGTTGATCGAGGCTTGTAAGGGCGGGAATTCCAGGATCCGGGTTGAGCGGCCGCTGGTGGTTTATGAGCGGCCTGGGGTTTATACGGAGGATGTTTTGGAGTTGTATCGGATGGTGTGAATGTTGTGATGTTGTGGCTTAGGGTGGCTGCCCCGGTTGTGAGAGATTGGGGTGGCTGCTCGGGAGGTTTTGGGCCATCGGCGCTGCGCTGGATGGCTGGGAGGTAGTGGTGGCTGTGGTACTTCGGTTGGTGAAGGGACGGCGAGGGGAGGCAGGCTGCTGGTGGTGACACGCTGCGCCCCCTGCTCGGCTGCGGCGCCGGTTTGCTGCCATTCGCGCAAACTCGCTTCGCTCAAACAGTGCGCTCGGTGGCAGCAGCTATCCTCACCTCGCTGACGGGGGCTCCGCTAACGTCACCACCAGCAGCCTGCCTCCCCTCGCCTGAGATTCAAAGCGAGAGATCGCAACGCGTA
>ULWR01009779.1_pt1 | contig 21038 bp, 18 predicted proteins | sample 1960531 | NCBI WGS metagenome assembly ULWR01 (sample SAMEA4835817, study PRJEB28245) | human gut metagenome | biome: gut microbiome; material: fecal sample | place: Denmark | collected 2008
AGACCATTAAAGTTGTGATCAATGGCAAGCTGCCTGAAAATGTAATGTCAAAGGATGTTATTTTACGTCTGATCGGTGATCTGGGTGCGGATGGCGCTACCTACAAGGCACTGGAATTTTCTGGAAGCGCAGTAGAGAACATGACAGTTGCCAGCCGTATGACCATTTCCAACATGGCCATTGAAGCAGGTGCTAAATGTGCGCTGTTTACACCAGATGAAAAGACAGCAGAATATTGTGATATTACCTTAAATGATTACCAGAAGAGCCTGGCAGGAGATGCAGACGCTAACTACTGCAAGGTAATGGAATACAAGGCAGAGGATTTTGTACCGGTTATGGCATGTCCATCCCAGGTAGACAAGATCCGCAATGTCAGCGAACTGGAAGGAACAGAGATCGACCAGGTATTTATCGGCTCCTGCACCAACGGCCGTTTAGAGGATCTGGCAGCAGCTGCAGAGGTTTTAAAGGGCAAGAAGGTAGCAGATTTTGTAAAACTGATCGTTACACCAGCCAGCCGCAAGATCTACAGACAGGCAGATGAAATGGGTATCCTGGATACACTGGCAGAGGCAGGAGCTATCATCACCCATCCGGGCTGTGGACTGTGCTGCGGCAGAACCGGCGGCATCTTAACAGACGGTGAGAGAGTAGTTGCAACCAATAACCGCAACTTCTTAGGCCGTATGGGTACCTCAAAGGTACAGATCTATCTGGCTTCTCCAAAGACAGCAGCAAGCTGTGCGATTGCAGGTAAGATCGTAAGTCCTCAGTAGAAAAATAAAGAATATCAAAAGGCGGATAATATTATTAAGAGCATGTTTCTGGAAACGGGAACATGCTTTTTTAGATTTATCTGGTAAAAAATATCACTATGAAATTTAATAGTGACCCATAAAAATGTTTATAGCTTGTAATAAAGGAGAAATGCATATAAACTTGAGTACATGAAAGAATCCGTGAGGATATCATATACACAGGAGGAACATACATCATGGAAATTGCTTTTTTAGGCGTGGTATTTGCGGTCATCATAGTTCTTTTAGCCATAGGCAGGCCGCTGTATCAGGCAATTGCAGGCGGAATGGTCGTAACAGCAGTGCTGTTTCATATTCCGGTAACAATAATTGGAGCTAAGATAGTCAGTGTTATTACAAACTGGTCATCTTTATCCGTTTTATTATCCCTGTATCTCATTACATTTTTGCAGAAGATCCTGGAGTCACGCAGTCAGATCCGTCTGGCACAGCAGGATCTGAACGGTATTTTTCATAATCGCCGTATTAACACAGCTGGAGCTGCTTTTTTCATTGGTCTGCTGCCTTCAGCTGCTTCTATGATCCTTTGCGCAGATATTGTAAAGGATGCAACGGAGGGATATTTAGACCCAAAAGAGCAGGCTTTTACAGCCAGCTGGTTCAGACATATACCGGAAAGTGTGCTGCCTACCTATACAGCAGTACTTCTTATGTCAAACCTTTCCGGAGTGGAAATATCAGAATTTATTGTATATATGATCGTACCGGTCATTGCACTGGCAGGACTGGGATATGCTGTTTATCTGCACCGCATTCCTAATGATACCGGCACACCGGCAAGCACCAACCGGCTGGCAGATATGATCCACCTTTTTCAGCATTTGTGGTCACTGATCCTTATCCTTATATTGATATTAGTGTTCCATTTACAGGTAGTAACCTCTGTTCTTGTATCCATTGCACTTTGTATTATCATTTATCGGGTAACACTGGATGAAATAAAGAAATTCATTATCTCTGCTTTTGAAAAGAAGATGCTGGGAAATACCTTTCTGGTATTGTGTCTGAAAGAACTGATCGCCTATACAGGCGTATTATTGCTTCTGCCAGATGCCATGGCAAAACTGCCTCTGCCGACTTACCTGATCTTCGGTCTTTTATTCTTTACTGCAACGGTGATCAGCGGTTCTACCGGTGCTATCGCCATGGGAACACCGCTGGCTTTTGCGGCTATTCCGGGAGGCGCGCCTTTAATGGCATACCTTATGTGCATGGCCCATGCAGCCAGCCAGATCTCACCTACCCATGTGTGCCTGGTGGTGGCAGCAGATTATTTCCATGTAACATTAGGGGATATTGTAAAGAAGACACTGCCTATCTCCATTGCGTTTTGTGTATTGATGACATTGTATTATAATGTGATAATGCTTTAAAAGCAGATCTGTGAAGGGGTCATTTCTTTGCTGGATCATTAAGTTTAACGTTGCACTTAAAGCGTAAAAGTTTTATAATGTTTTGTAACAGAGCTTAAAAAACAAGTCAGCAAAAAATGACAGGAGGACCAGATACATGAACATCACAGGAAAAGGTATGAAATTCAGATGGCTGAACAATGCAGGTTTTGAAATGGAGTTATCCAGCGGAAAGCATCTTTTAGTGGATCCGTGGTTAGATGAAGCCCAGATCTATCCCATCAGCATCGATGAAATTGAACGGGCAGATTACGTTCTTCTCACCCATACACATGATGACCATTCAGACAGCATCGGACGGATCCAGAAGCGTTTTCCACAGGCTGCCATCTTTGTGGGAGATCTGTCTGCGGAAGCATTGTGTAAGGAATACGACCTGAACGTAGAGCGTCTGTTCCGTATCCGGGGCGGGGAAGAATATGAATTTGATGATGTGAAGATCGAAGTGATCTCTGCCAGACACACAGAGTCAAAAGGCGGAAATTACTGGAACAGAGGTTACTGTATCCAGAAGGACGGAAGCAGAAGAGAGACTATGTGGTATGGTTCCCTGGAAATGTATAACTTCCGCATTACCGATGCCAATGGATACAGAGCTGTTGTCTGGGGCGGAATGACCACAGAGGAACAGATCCACCGCATGGAAAAATACAGTGGAAATGAGCTCTCATTTATGCATGTCAGTCCAAAGCAGGATCACCAGATGTTTGCAAGACTGGTGCAGGCGATTAATCCAAAGGTAGTTATTCCACATCACTATGATATCTGGGAAACTTTATTTGCGGCAAAACCGGAGCTTTTGGCTGATATGAAGCTTCCGGCAGATAAGGTCAATGCAGAAGGTGTTCTGGATGTGATACGCCAGAATATAAAAGAAAACTGTCCAGATGTGGCATTCTTTATCCCGGAGCATCACAAGTGGTATCAGTTTGGCTATGGGATTATGGAAGAATGATCAAAATTAATGTGCCAGAGAATATAAATAGTTGCAGACAGAACCGGAAAAAGCGTGTTATACTTGCAAAAGCAAAAGATACGTTTTGGAAAAGAGGAAAAAGGAAATATGAATACATTCTGGATCCTGTTAGAACAGATGGAACTGTTTGTGATCTACATTCTGGCAGGTGTAATGCTGGTAAAAAGCGGGCTGTTTAACAGGGAAAGCTTACAGCCTATATCAAAGTTTGTTTTAAGGATGGGACTTCCCATGCTGATCTTTACCAATATTATCAATGGAGTAGAGAGAAACATCCTGCTGCATTCCGGTTCTGTTCTGATGTCAGCATTTTTGTTTTATGTGGCCATGTTTTTTATAAGCATGGGAGTTGCCAGACTGTTTCATGTAAAAGGAAAGCAGGCTCAGATCTACCAGACCATGAGTATGTTTGGAAATATCGGTTTTATGGGAATACCGATCATCACAAGCATTTATCCGGAAAACGGGATTCTGTATGTATCCGTATTTTCCATTGTTGACCAGCTGTTTTTGTGGACTTTGGGAGTTAAATTGACAGCCCCTGAAGGAGAAGGAAAGTTTGAACCGAAAAAACTGGTCAATCCGGCATCGGTGGGCATTGTAGTAGCACTTTTTATGATCCTTACAGGGCTTAAACTGCCGGTATTGCTTAATACAGCACTTCAAAAGATCGGTTCCACAGCAACTCCCCTTGCTATGATCTATCTGGGCGGCATTTTTGCATGTGTTCCCATGAAAAATGGCCTGCGTCGGGGAGAACTTTACGGAATCATATTTGCGAAAATGCTCCTTGTGCCTGTAGTTATGTATATGATAATGGGATTCTTTGGAATGGCAGCAGATATGCGCATGACGATCTCGCTGATCGCAGGAATGCCGGTTATGGCATCTATTGCGATGATGGTAACACCTTCTGACAGCGAATATGCTATGGGCGGGATCTTTATTACTACTATCGGTTCACTGGTTACGCTGCCCTTTGTATGTTTTATATTACAGAGTATATAGGAATTAACTATACTATTAAAAAAGTTTGGAGTTTTATGCTCCAAACTTTTTTTTGTGTAATGCATTTGGAAGAAGCTGCCGGTGACAGGTTCTGTAAGTGTAAATGTGAGATTTAGCGGCGGAACTGAGTCTGAAGGTAATTGAAAAACTCATCAGCAATCGAGCCGGGATAGGAAGTTTTTAACAGTACCGCATAAGTTTTAAGACGTACAGGTGGAAGCAGTGGAATGATACGGAAATTATCATTTTTTAGTTTTTTAGCTGCAGAGGCGGTAGTAATGGTGATGCCAAAGCCACTGCTGACTAACTGGATGCATCCCTCTGTGCTGCTGCATTGTCCGCAGGGAGTTAAAGTTTCTTCCTGTGATAAGAATTTGTTTTCAATAAGGAGCCGGGCATGAGAACCATTCTGGGGCAGAATGATCTTTTCCTTTTTCAGGTCTTTGATCTGAAGGGATGAGTGATCGGACAAAGGATGTCCTTTTGGAATCACTACCACGAAATCCTCTTCATATAATTCTGCGTATTGAAGGTCATTTTCTTTTAAGGTTGTCTCAAAGGCAGATAAAATAGCAATATCGATTTCCTGTGTCATCAGTAATTCCAGCAGGCGGGTGCTGGTATCCATAATAAATTTCACATTGATCCGTGGATACAGCTTCTGAAATGTGACAGTGCTTTCAGGAAGACCCTTGTAACTTGCATCTGCAAGAGCGCCAATGATCAGGTGGCCTCTGGAATAGGAAGAATAGGATTGCATGAGGTTTTGCAGATTGTCAAGTTCATTTAAAATACGTTTGGCATATAATACAAAATCATGTCCGGCTTCTGTTAATCGCAGATTATGATGCATGCGGATAAATAAGGGAGTGCCAAGTTCCTCTTCCAGAACTTTGATCTGATTGGAAAGAGATGGCTGTGCAATGTATAAGGCTTTTGCAGCCTTTGAAAAACTGCCGTATTCTGCAATTGTTATAACATATTTAAGCTGGTTGTTCGTCATGATGGATCATTCCTTTCGAGAGTAAGTACATATAGTTCAGAACTATATAGTGTCCATAAAATAACTATTGTACAAACAATTCACCTTTATATTATACTACATATAACATCAATAGTCGATAAGCAATACAGAAGGGGGGAATGTAGCTTGTACGATAAAAACAATATAACAGACAAAACAGAGGATAAAAACAGGCTGCTTTCTCTTTGGGAAGAAGAGGCAGAAATGATCTCTTATTCGGATTATCTGGTACAGGGAACAGACGCAAAAGGGGACGGAAAATGGGTAACACATGCATGCTTTTTCAACTGTGGAGGCAGATGTGTAAACCGTTCTTATGTAGAAGATGGAAAAGTTATTTATCAGAAAACAGATGATCTCCATGAAGATACAAGAGATTATCCCCAGCAGAGAGGCTGTGCCAGAGGAAGGGCCCTGCGTCAGATGATATTTGGAGCAGATCGTTTAAAATATCCACTGAAACGCAAGCACTGGAAGCCTGGAGGAGGAGAGAGGGAACTTCGGGGAAAGGATGAATGGGAGCGGATCTCATGGGAAGAGGCTCTGGATATCATTGCTTCTGAGACTACCAGGATCAAAGAAAAATATGGAAACAGAGCGATACTGGCAACAGGGTTTGAACAGAGAGGTGTAATTCCCGGACTGTATTATGGAGAAGCGCTGAATGCATACGGCGGCTGTACTACAACCTGGGGACAGGCATCTCAGGGGGCAATGCCTGTGGCAGCAACCATGATGAAAGGTGACTGGACCGGAGGAAGGCTGGATACCAGTGACCGTTTTGAAATCAGAAATGCAAAATTGATTGTATTATGGGCAGTAAATTCTGCCTGGAGTGCCCAGGGAAATGTTTCCTGGCACTATGAAACAGCAAAAAAAGCCGGAGCAAAGATCATAGTAGTAGATACCTGGTATTCTCCTACGGCTCAGAGTCTGGCAGACCAGTGGGTGCCTATACGGCCAGGAACAGATACGGCACTTCTTCTGGGGCTTGCATATCATATGATCCGGCAAAATGTTTATGACCAGGAATTTCTGGACACATACTGCATTGGTTTTGACGCAGACCATATGCCGGAATATGCCGATAAAAAGGACAATTTTAAAGATTATGTATTAGGTACATATGATGGGATTCCAAAAGATCCAAAATGGGCATCCCAAATATGTGGTACGCCGGTTTCTGTGATCGAAGAGCTGGCAATGGATATGGCAACAACAAAGCCAATGAGTATGAAATCCAGTTTTGCACCGGCCAGAACCTATGAAGGAGCCCGTTTTGCACAGGCCTATTATACAGTAGGCTGGATGACTGGAAATGTAGGAATTTCCGGTGCAGAAGTATCTGTGGGAACATCAGCAGGAAATCTGGTATTTGGTGGACCGCCTTTAGTTTATCCGGGGGACCGGGGCCTGCATATGCCTGAAAATCCGGTTTGTGAACAGCCAAGAGGCGGAGGTGCGCTGGGAGCTGGAAAATATGATCCGGAAAAGTTTTATGGGATTGCAATGTCAGAAGTATGGAAAGCCGTTGTTACAGGAGAACATACCCATTTTAAAGACGGAAAGAGGCCAATTAACATTCAGATGATCTGGAAAGTAGGCTGCGGCGCGAGAATGAACCAGAATCCGGATTTTAACATGGCAGTAAAAGCATTCCGGAAAGTAGAGTTTGTAGTTTCAAGTGATCTGCAGATGACGCCGGATTGTCAATATTCGGATATTGTCCTTCCAGCGTCTTCCTTCTGGGAACGGTTTGGCGGTGTGCTGATACAGACCAACCGGGAGCTGATGATCTATTCTTCAAGGGTTACAGAGCCGCTGTTTGAATGTAAGCATGACAGCTGGATACAGGCAGAGCTTTGCAAACGCTGGGGACTGGATCCTAAACTGGCCCGTCCGCTGTCAGATGAACAGATCGCTTTTAATGAATTATCTGGCGCGAAGGTAATACGGGAAGATGGAAAAGGATATGAGACTCTTTTAACATTTACTGAGGAAGATATTAAGGAATTTGGCGTAGAGGCCAAACCACAGCAGGGAAGGATCCCATGGTCAGAATTTAAGAAAACCGGAGTATATCAAGTAAAAAGATATCCGGGAGATCCTTATGGTTATGTGCAGTATGAAAACTACAGAAAAGATCCGGAAAAATATCCTTTATCGACCAAAAGCGGGAAATTTGAAATATACTGCGATGAACTGGTAAAGCGATATGATGAATTTGGTTTAACACCGATTGATCCCATTGCGAAATATGTTCCACCTCATGAGGGATATGAAGATACCTTTATTGATTTTGAACATGGGGTCAAAGGGGAATATCCATTTCAGATGATCAGTATCCACCATTTACGCCGGGCACATCAGGGATTTGATAATGTAAAAGCGCTGCGGGAGCTGTTTCCAGGTGAAGCACTGATGAATGAGCAGGAAGGCAAAAAAATGGGATTTCACCATGGAGATACAGTTCTTGTTTCAAGCAGACATGGAAGGATCTGCCGCAGGATCAGTCTCACTCCACTGGTAATGCCTGGAGTTATCCTGATCGGACAGGGAGCCTGGACCCGTTTTGATGCTACAGGAACCGATATTGGTGGCAATACCAATGTATTAACAGGAACCCATTTATGCGGAGAAGGGCAGTCTGCCTGGAATACAGTAAATGTAAAAATAGAAAAATGGACGGGAAAATCATTGACGCCTGATTATACCTGGAAACCTGTCTATGTAGCGGAGGGATAAAAATGAGATATGGATTTTATTTTGACGCTGACAGGTGTATTGGCTGTAAAACCTGTGTAATGGCGTGCAAAGATGTGCATGATCTTCCGGCCGGGGTTTCTTACCGGAGAGTTTACAATGTTTCATCCGGCCACTGGGAAACAGATGAAAATGGAACTCCGATTCCTGTTGGCGTACATAGTTATTCCATTTCTGCAGCCTGTAATCATTGTAAAGAACCTGCCTGCATCCGTGTATGTCCACAGAGAGCCATACAGAAGGATGAAAACGGGATCGTCTGGATCGATCATAATAAATGTGTTGGATGCAGATTATGTGCTGGAAAATGTCCTCATGGAGCCATTCAGTTTAACAGAGGAATGGGAGTTTCTGAAAAATGTGATATGTGCAGGATGAATCTGAAAGAGCATAAGGATCCGGCCTGTGTAGCAGCCTGTCCCATGCGGTGTCTGAAAATTGTGGATCTGGACAGCTTTATTCCTTCGGATAAAGAACGCTGCGTAGAATTTCCTATTGGTTCAGTTACACAGCCTTCCGTTATCATGCATTTAAACAGGAGATCTGATCCAAGGACAGACAGGGAAACCATGAAGGTAATAAATATGCAGGAAGAACTTTAAAAGGGGGCAGGTTATGGATGATTTAAAAAAGATATGGGCCTTTTTTTCAGTGCTTGCTGCAGCTTTTGAAGAGAATGTAGATGCCTCTGTTTACAGCAGGTGGCTGGAAAAGGGAATTTTTAACGGCAGTCCTTTTGCCGGAGAAAATCGATATGTAAAGCAGGGAGTCTGTCAGGTAAAAATGTGGCTGGAGGATTTCGCCCGTGACCCGGAGATACTGGAACGGAAAAAACAGGATTATCTGCAGCTGTTTATAGGAGTACCTGCACCCTTAGCGCCTTTCTGGGCATCCTGTTACCGGGAAGATAAGTTATTATGCCAGAAAACAACAGCTGATGTTTCTGCCTGGTATAAAAAATTTGGTCTGGGGCTTCGAACAGGAAGAGAAATGCCTGAAGATTCTATTATTTATGAATTGTTTTTCCTGATCGCGTTAATGGAAGAATGCCAGAAGGCATATAAAAGAGGCGATAAAGAAAAGCAGCGACAGTATATTCAGGACATGCATTCTTTTATAGAGGAAGAAATGTCAGACTGGATCTCACAGTGGAGAGAAGATGTAATGCTGTATAGCCGTACCGAATATTATCGGGGGATCTGCAACATGGCGTATGGAGGCATCAGCTGTCTACAGGAAATGCTGGGGAGGTTTGAAAGTGAAGCGGATTATAATTGATTCTACGCTGTGCGATGGCTGTATGAAGTGTACAGAGGCCTGCAAAAAGCATTTTGGAGATGAAAAGTCCAGGATTTTCATTCAGCAGAATATAAAAGGAAGATTTGTTCCTCTGGTATGCCGCCAATGTCCAAGACCTTCCTGTATGCAGGGTTGTATGAGCGGTGCTATTACCCGCAGTAAGGTGACGGGACATCTGCAATATGACAAAGATGTATGTGGGAAATGTTATATGTGTGTTATGAACTGTCCTTATGGAATACCCTTTCCAACCCAGGAAGGCTATGTAGCCAGATGTGATTTTTGTGAAAATGAAAACGAAGGTCCGTTGTGTGTAAATGCATGTGAAAAATATGCGATTTACCTGGAAAAGGAGTAAGTATGAAGTCAGTGATTATAGGAGCGGGTCCTGCGGGGATAGCAGCAGCAAAAGAACTTGCCACAAGAAAACCCTGGGAGGAAATTACTGTGATCGCAAAAGACCGTTTTCCATATTCCAGGTGTATGCTTCATGGATACCTGGCAGGTGAGCGGGAAGAAAAACAGCTTTCCTTTGTTCCGGAAGATTTTTTTGATCAGAATGGGATCCGTTTTCTGGGCGGGGTGCAGGTAAAAAAAATAAATACCAGTGAGAAAACCATTATAACGGAATCCGGGGGTATGGATTATGATAAGCTTTTGATCGCAGCTGGTTCGGTTTATTCTATCCCCCCTATACCAAATTTCAGGAATGCAGGAAATGTTTTTGGATTTCGCGACCTGAAAGACGCAAAACTGCTGAAAGAGAAGTGCAGATCGGGAACAAGAGTTATTATAGTGGGTTCCGGCCTGATCGGACTGGATGTAGCCTATGCATTGTCCCGCTCGGGAGTAGAGGTATCGGTAGTAGAAATGGCTTCCAGGATCATGCCTCTTCAGACAGATGAATTTTCAGCCAAAAGATATCAGAACCTTTTTGAAAAACAGGGAGTCAGGTTCTTTTTAGGAGTAGGAGCCAGTGATTCCCACATGGATGAAAATGAAAATATCCGGGAGGTTGTGTTGTCAGACGGGACAGTCCTTTCCTGTGATGTGCTGGTTGTAGCTGCCGGTGTGCGGCCTAACACAGCGTTTCTAAATGGAACGGATATTTTTATAAACCGTGGGATCCAGGTAGATGAATTTATGAGAACTTCCTGTCAGGATATATATGCGGCAGGAGATGTAACCGGACTTTCTGGAATATGGCCCAATGCAGTAGAACAGGGAAGACTGGCTGCCATTAATATGGCAGGCGGAAATGAGGCTTATACAGACCGTTTCTGTGTGAAAAATACCTGTAACTTTTTTGGACTGCCTATGCTTTCTGTAGGAAATGTAGGAGCGGACGGTGATAATTATACGGTATTTACACAGACATCCCGTACACAGTATAAAAAACTGGTGCTGCAGGATGACTGTGTCGTAGGAGCTTTATTTCAGGGCGATATTACGGGAACCGGGATCTGGCAGTATTTAATTAAAAATCATATTGACGTATCTAACATTGAAAAATCATTGTTTTGTATCAGCATAGCGGATTTTCATTATTTTGATGAAGATATACGTAGAAAACGAGAAGAAAGTGTACTGAAACTCATGTAAATTTATGTGTGACCACACATGAAAAATAAACTACATAACATGGAGGGAAACATTATGAGAAAGAAAATTTTAGCTGCTATCATGGTAACTGCTGCGATCCTGGCAACTGCAGGATGTGCGGGAAACAGCGCATCTAACTATCCAAACAAACCGGTAACAGTTGTGTGTCCATTTGCTGCAGGCGGTGGAAATGACACCATCGTCCGTGCACTGGTTGACTGTGCAAAGGATAAGTTTCCAAAGGGAATTGCGGTTGAAAACAGAACAGGAAGCGGCGGAACCGTAGGTATGTCTTATGGACAGAATGCAAAAGCTGACGGATATACAGTTACTAACATAGCGGTAGAACTGGTTACACTTCCAAATGCAGGAACTGGCGGAGACGTATATTATGACAAGTGGACACCTATTATGAGCCCGAATTACTCCTGTAGTGTTATTACAGTCCGTGCAGACTCTCCTTATCAGACACTGGATGATCTTTTAAAGGCATCGAAAGAAAAAGACCTTCAGGCAGGAAACTCCGGTGTTGGCGCAATCTGGCATCTGGCCAATGTAGCTCTTGAGCAGGCAGCAGATACAAAGTTTGTACATGTTCCATTTGAAGGCGGAGCACCGATGATCACCTCTCTTTTAGGCGGACATATTGATTTTATCTCCTGTAGCTATGCAGAGGTATATCCACATGTACAGTCTGGTGATTTCAGAGTACTGGCTGCTTTAAATGACACACGTATGGAAGAAGCTCCTGATATTCCAACAGCAAAAGAACTGGGATATGATGTATCTATAGGTGCATGGAGAGGTCTTGGTGTTCCAAAAGATACTCCGGATGAAGTTGTAAAGTATCTGGAAGATGCATTTATGGAAGCTGCTAAGAGCGAGAAATTTACTGAATTTATGAATAATGCAATGTATCCTATCGTTATCAAGAATTCAGAGGAATTTGGAAAACAGATCGCTGCTGAGAATACCATGTACAAAGAGCTGATCGAGAAGATGGATCTGGCCAACTAGATCTGACAAAATAAATGAAATAATGAGGCAGGGAAAAGACGGATGAAAAAAGGAAACTTAATTTTTGCAGGAATATTTACACTGTTAAGTGTTGCGGTTATTACACGGAGCTGTATGTATCCAGAAGGACAGAATGGGATTCCGGGACCTGGTTTTTTCCCTATTCTGGTTGCTGTAGTTATGCTGTTAGCCAGTATTAGTCTGGTTATCAGCAGTTTAAGAATGAAACCGGATGAGGACAGGCCATTGGTGCTGTCCTCTCCAGATAACAAAAGGGCATATAAGGCTATGGGAATCATGCTGGCATATCTGATTATTATGCCGGTTGTAGGCTTTTGTGTTACTACCTTCTTATTACTGTTGATCCAGATCAGGTGGCTGAGTCCTTATCGGTTCCGCACCTGCTGTGGAATCTCACTGTTAGTAGTAGCGCTTATTTATGTAGTATTCAGACTTGTGTTAAATGTTTCACTTGGATTTGGAATTTTGTTTTAAAAGGAGGGAAGGACCATGGTATCAGGAGTATTATCAGCGATCCTGCAGCCACAGCTGCTGCTGTTTATTGTTTTAGGAGTAGGAGCCGGTATCTTTATTGGATGTCTTCCCGGACTTACATCCACAATGGGTGTGGCATTAGTACTTCCATTGACCTTTGGTATGCAGGCGGATGTAGGTATCATGCTGCTGCTTGGTGTATATTTTGGAGCAGTGTATGGAGGTTCCATTTCAGCGATCCTTCTTCGCACGCCGGGAACACCTGCGGCTGCAGCTACTGTGCTGGATGGATATGAATTTTCAAAAAGAGGAGAGGCAGGACGTGCCTTGGGATTATCTACAATGTCCTCTTTTGTGGGTGGTGTTGTAAGCTGTATTGTCCTTATGTTAGTAGCGCCGCAGCTGGCAAAACTGGCACTGAAATTCAGCTCTCCGGAATTCTTTATGCTGGCAGTTTTTGGATTGACTGTTATTGCAAGTGTATCAGGAAATATGCTGTCAAAAGGAATTATCTGCGGAGCATTAGGATTTCTGATGTCATGTGTGGGTATTGAAAATCTTACTGGTTTTCCACGTTTTACCTTTGGATTTGTAAATTTATATGGCGGTATCAGCCCGATACCGGTTATGATCGGTTTGTTTGCAATGTCACAGGCGTTTCAGGGTGTGGAAGAGATCATGAATAAAACGACTGTGGATTCAGATGTAAAGAATGTAATTCCTACAAAATCAGATTTTAAGCTGATCGGAAAATTAGCTCCTATTTTTGGTCTGGTTGGTACGATTATTGGAATCATACCTGGAGCCGGTACGGAGATCGCAGCATTTGTATCTTATGCACAGGCTAAAAATATGTCAAAGCATCCTGAAAAATTTGGTACAGGAATACCGGAGGGCATCATTGCTCCTGAAGCCGGAAACAATGGTGTAACCGGTGGTGCCCTGATCCCTATGCTGACACTGGGCGTTCCGGGAGATTCCGTTGCTGCTATTATGATCGGCGCACTGACTGTCCAGGGACTTCAGCCAGGACCTATGCTTTTCAAAGAAAATGCAGTCTTGGTATATACGATTTTTGCAGGTGCCTTTATTGCTAACTGCTGTATGGCGATCCTGGGTCTTTCCTGTGTCCGGTTATTTATCAAAGTATTATCTGTACCTAAAAATGTGCTTATTCCTGTTATTATGACCTTATGTGTGGTAGGTTCCTATGCCATGGCTAACAGCATATTTGATGTATGGCTGATGCTTATATTCGGAATTATAGGATATTTTTTAAACAAATTAGATGTATCTGCATCTCCTGCAATCCTTGGTCTGATCCTTGGAACTATGGCAGAAAGTCATTTCAAGAGGGCACTGCTGATGTCAAATGGTAATTATGGTACATTCTTTTCATCCAGCATAACCATTGTATTTGCAGTATTGATCTGTATTTCACTGTCAGTGCCATTTATCCAGAGACGGTCAAAAAAAGTGAAAGGATAAGTGTCAGATCAGAAAAAGTATTATGTATAAGGGGAAATTAAATGAATCATAAATTGTTAGTCTGCATTGATTCAGATGGGTGTGCTTTTGATTCTATGGAGGCAAAACATCGCAACTGTTTTGGTCCGCAGATGTTTTCTGTATGGTCCTTTGGTGGGAGAGAAAAAGAAGCACTGGAAGCGTGGAATGAGGTAAATTTATATTCATCTACCCGTGCGGTCAACCGCTTTAAAGGTCTGGCGTTGACTCTGCAGAAAATGGGGATTGATGACTGGGAGCCTATAGCAGAGTGGACAAAACGGGAAACGGCACTGTCAAATGCAACGCTGGAGAAAGAAACACATCCGGCGCTTAAGAGAGCCCTTAAATGGTCTCTGGCGGTTAATGAGGCAATTGGAAAAATGCCTGTATCACTGCCGTTTCCCAACGCAGGAGAAACTATAAAGGAGATGGCTGATGAGGCAGATATCATTGTGGTATCTTCAACCAATCCAGAAGCATTGAAGGCAGAATGGGGAAATGCCGGATTACTGCCATATGTGTCAGAGATATTATCCCATAAAGACGGTTCCAAAAAAGAATGCATTGCCCGGAAGCTTCAGGAGGGATATTCCAAAGACCAGGTAATTATGATAGGAGACGCACCTGGAGACTATCAGGCGGCAATGGAAACAGGGGTACACTTTTTCCCTGTTATACCATGCAAAGAGGCAGAATCATGGCTTGAAATGAAAAGGGATATATTTCCGTTATTTAAAAATGGCGAATATAAAGAAACAGTGGAAAAAATAAAAACAGATGCTTTCTTTGACTTTTTTTCACAGTTTGGAAAGTAAAAACTACCAAAAACGGATGTCGTTCAAATTCCAAAACAGGATTTTGAACGGCATTTTTATATTTTAAAGTTACATTGCAAAAATCCTTGACTTGGAGCAAACTCCATAGCTTATACTGTGTATAAATGAGAAAAATACGCAACAGAAGATCTCTGTATTGCGTCAAATAATCTTTAAAAGACAGGAGAAGGAAGTTATGGAATATCGTAAATTACCACATGGGGAAGAAATGGTCAGTGTGATCGGAATGGGATCTTCTGTAGTCGGAGAGCAGAAGGAAGAAGATATCATTAAAACGGTAGAATACGCACTGGATGCAGGCATTAACTATTTTGACATGGCAGGGGGACATGCAAGTATTTTCCCAGCCTATGGCAAGGTAATGGCAAGACGGAGAAAAGAGGCTATGCTTCAGGTACATTTCGGAGCCAATTATATGAGTGGTGAATATGGCTGGACCACGGATCTGGAGACTGTAAAGCGTTCTGTAGACTGGCAGCTTAAAAATCTTCAGACAGATTATATTGATTTTGGCTTTATCCACTGTCTGGATGAAGAAGCAGATCTTCGTACCTATGAGAAAAATGGTATTTTAAAGTATATTTTAGACATGAAGGACCAGGGCGTTGTAAAACACATCGGCCTTTCCACCCATGCGCCGGAGCTGGCAAATAAGGTCCTTGATATGGGTATTCTGGATGTAATGATGTTTTCCATTAATCCAATGTATGACTTTGGAAAGGGTGACTTTGCCATTGGAGCAGCAGGAGAGCGTCAGGATCTGTACAGACGCTGTGAAAAAGAGGGAGTAGGTATTACTGTTATGAAGCCATTTAACGCAGGACAGCTTTTAGACGCTGCCAAATCCCCATTTCACCAGGCTTTAACACCAGCTCAGTGTATCCAGTATGCACTGGACAAACCAGGCGTCCTTACCGTTCTTGGAGGACCGGGAAATGTGGAGCAGTTAAAGGAGATCCTTACTTATCTGGATACCACAGAAGAAGAGCGGGATTATTCTGTGATCGGCTCCTTTGTACCAGATGACTCTGTAGGAAAATGCGTATACTGCCGTCACTGCCACCCATGTCCGGCAGGTCTTGACATTGCTTTGATCAATAAATATTATGACCTGTCCCTTCAGGGAGATGTGCTGGCAAAAGAACATTATCTTACACTGGAAAAAACAGCTTCTGACTGTATCCACTGCGGTCACTGCAATAAACGCTGTCCATTTAAAGTAGGCCAGCAGCAGCGCATGGAGACCATAAAAGAGTATTTTGGCCGGTAATACAAACTTTTTAAATACAATTTACGCTATTTTTACGTTACAAAACCAACTAAAGATTGCATTTTCTCCTCTGTTTTTGTAAAATATAGTTATACTATACGTGTAGAGTAATACTTCTATATGCGAATGCAGAGGAGGAAACCCCTATGAAAATATTGGAAGCAGTAAAGCAGGATGAAAATAACAAATGGATCCTATTAATGGGAGTCCTTCAGATCATGGCCTGTGTGATCATGTACTGGGTTAATATTTCCAACCCCAACATTATTTTATTTGTCATACTGTCAGCGGTTCTGGTGCAGTTTGGCTATAAGGCGGGGATCCTTTGCGGGGGCATTACATTTATATATTCCCTGTTTTTCTTTTCCATAGAACACAGCTTCTGGAGATTTGATGCAGATAACTGGAATAAAATGCTGGTAGTAGTATTTGGTATTGTGGCAAATGTTCTGATTGTAGGAAGTTTAAAAGAACGGATGGAAAGAACAAACAGAGAAAGAATACACCAGCTGGAGATCGCTACCACCTTAAACCGCTGTGCGGCAGAGCTGTCTGCGGACCGGAATACCCATGCAGCGATTTACAATCTCCTTGGCATTATCTGCAATTATTTCCAGGCAGACAGAAGCTATATTTTTGATATTAATTATGACAGGCAGATCGTTACCAATACATACGAATACGCGGCGGAAGGTGTATCACAGCAGATCGACAATCTCCAGGAGGTGCCTCTTTTCATCATTGATGTGTGGATGGACCGTTTTCAGAAGGGAGAAGTGTATTATATTGCAGATGCAGAGCAGGAAAAGGGCTATCCCACCTATGAAATGCTGGTAGAGCAGAATATAAAGCGTCTTCTCACTGTACCATTAAAGAAAAATGGAAAAGTGACAGGGTTTATTGGTGTGGATAATCCACGAACCCATTTCGATGATGCCACCCTTTTAGAGTCACTGCAGTATTTTATCGTAAACAGTCAGTCCTCCAAACGTCAGCAGGACAGATTGCAGTTTTTAAGTTTTCGTGATATGCTGACAGGGCTGTATAACCGCAATAAGTACATGAAAGTACTGGAATCATGTGAGCATTTTCCAGTCCGTGATACAGGCGTAGCCTATATCGATCTGAATGGCTTAAAGCAGATCAACGATAATCTGGGACATGAAGCAGGTGACCGGCTGATCTGCAATGCCGCAAAAGGCATTTTAAAAACATTTCCAGAGGATTCCTACCGTATTGGCGGAGATGAGTTTGTTATCATTGTTCCGGAAACAGAGGAAGCGGATTTTAAGGACCGCATTGACCAGGTGGAAAAAGATCTGGCAGAGGCCAATGTAAGCTTTTCCATGGGCCTTGAATGGAAAAAAGAGGGGATGCTGGAGGCCATGTTAAAGTCTGCGGAAAAGAGAATGTATCTGGATAAAAATGCTTATTACAGAGAAAAGGGAAGAGACCGCAGATGCTCATAAAAGGCAGTCCTGTACAAAAAGCACTTAAAAAGGTAAAGCAGTAGAAACAGTAAAGGTGCAGACATACATGACAGATTACAGAAAATACACAGATTATATCATAGAACAGGCAGAAAAATTATTGTCCATTGACAGTCCCTCAGGCTATTGCCGCCAGGTTACAGATTATCTCCTGGAGGAATTTGGACGTCTGGGGATCCCGGCAAAGAAGACCATAAAAGGGGGCGTAGTAGCTTCTTTTGGTGGAAGAGACAAAGAGAACGCTATTTTGCTGGAAGCCCACTGCGACACTTTAGGAGGCATGGTGGCAGAGGTGAAGCCCAACGGCCGTCTCCGCCTTACTAATATCGGCGGCATGAAACCGGCTAATGCAGAAGCAGAAAATGTGCGTATCGTTACCAAAGCAGACGGCATTTACGAAGGCGTATGCCAGCTGATCAATGCTTCTGTCCATGTAAATGGAGATTATGACACAACAGAGCGAAACTGGGATACCATAGAAGTCCTTGTAGATGAACCGGTAAGCTCAAAAGAAGATACCTTAAAGCTTGGCATCATGCCAGGTGATTATGTGTGCTTTGAGCCACGGACCCGTGTGACAAAGTCCGGTTATATTAAAAGCCGTTTCCTGGATGATAAGCTTTCTGCAGCCATTTTACTGGGATACGGAAAATATTTAAAAGAAGAAAATATACAGCCGGAGCGGTTTGTATACGTCCACTTTACCATTTATGAAGAGGTGGGACATGGAGGAAGCGCCTCTGTGCCTGAGGGCATCACAGAAGCCTGGTCTGTGGATATGGGCTGCGTTGGTGAAGGCCTGACTTGTACGGAGCGGGAGGTTTCTATCTGTGCAAAGGATAGTGGCGGTCCTTATAATTACGAGATCGTAAGCCGTCTGGTAGAGCTTGCAAAGAAAAATAACATTGGCTTTGCAGTAGATGTATACCCACACTATGGCTCCGATGTAGAGACCACGCTGCATGCAGGAAATGATATCCGCCATGCCCTGATCGGGCCGGGAGTGTACGCTTCCCACGGTTACGAGAGAAGCCACAGAGAGGGCGCAGAGAATACCTTACGTCTGATCCAGGCTTATATTGGATAAAGCCTGATCTACTGCTGCAGGAGATATAAAGTTTAGATAATAGAATGATCCTCAGTTTCCATATACTGTAGAAAGTATGAAATTGGAAACTGGGGATTTTTTATGGGAAAATGGATGATCGCAGGAGCCTGTGTAGGGCTTCTTCTGCCTTTTGGAACTACGCTTATGGTGACGGGAAATATGCAGGGAGCGCAGTATGTAAGACAGCAGGAGAGAATGGAGGCTGGAAATTACCGTATTCTTCTGGATCAGTCAGAGGGCAGTGAAAATGGAAAATGGCTTTCACTGGAAGAATATATCCCTTCTGTACTGGCAGTACAGATATCACCGGACAGCGAAATGGAAGCCATAAAAGCTCAGGCAGTGATCGCAAGGACCTATATAAGGCAGCAAATGGAAAAAGTGGAAAATGGATCCGAAATATCAGAAACAGCCCTGGGACTGTTACGAAAGCCCAGGGAAGAATTAAAGAAAACATGGGGAACGGATGGTTTTCTGGAAAAATACAGCCGCCTAGAAGAGGCGGCAGCCCAGACAGCCGGAATCGTGATGACATACCAGGGAAAACTTATCACACCTCTTTTTTGCAGGTCAAGCGCCGGAACCACCCGGAATGGAGGCGAAAATTATCCATATCTTTTGGCAGTTTCCTGTCCTGATGATCCAGAAGCAGAGGATTTTATCAGCTATCTGTCTTTTTCCGGCGCACAGGCGGCAGAAGCATTAAATAAATTTAAGGTGCGGCCGGAAGCATTTCCCTCAAAAGTCCAGATTGTAAAAAGAGATGCCTCCGGCTATGTGGAAGAGATCCAGATGGATGGCGTTTCCATTACCGGAGAAGAAGCAGCAGATGCTTTAGGACTTCCTTCCTCCTGCTTTTTTACAGAGCCACAGGAAAAGGGGATTTCCATTACTGTAAAGGGAAATGGACATGGATACGGCCTAAGCCAGCACGAAGCCCAGGCAAAGGCCATGGAAGGCTGGGACTTTAAGCATATTTTGGAATATTTTTACAGTGATATTGAATTTCTCACTGAATAAAGACAACCAAACTGGTAAGAATACCAGTGAGGTGATAAAAGGTGAAAGATAAAGTAAATCAGTTATTCAAAGATAAGCTCTTCCTGGTCATGATGGTCATCGGACTTTTAACAGCCGTGGCTGCGGTAGGAGTGCTTACAGTAGGCAGTACAGATGATAATGGCCAGAGCCCCTATTTAGAAGTGCCGGGAGGCGAATTGATGGCCCGGGAAAGCGGTCCGGAAGGAGCAGCCCAGGAAAATACCGATGATAATGCCCAGGGGTTAGCAGAGGCACCACAGGAAGATCCAAAAGCATTTGTACAGAAGAACACAGATGAAAATGCAGGAAACAATGCACTGACAGACAATGAAAACACAGCAGAGAACAAAAATACAGGAAATGACCTTGCAGCAGAGGCAGGGGCAGGAAAACAGGCTGCAAAAGCCCTGGTGTTAAATTTTTCAGATACCAGTTCCCTTACCTGGCCGGTGCGCGGAAATGTGATCCTGGATTACAGCATGGACCAGACCATTTATTTCCCAACTCTGGACCAGTTTAAGTGCAATCCTGGTATTGTGATCCAGGCAGAGGTCAGCGATCCGGTAGCAGCGCCTGCAAACGCAAAGGTACTGGGGGTAGGTTCCAATGAAGAGATCGGCAATTTCGTTGTGCTGGATCTTGGAAATGAATATACCGCTACCTGCGGCCAGCTAAAGGAGATCACAGCTGTTCCCGGGGAATATCTGGAAGCAGGACAGGTCTTAGGATATGTGGCAGAGCCTACGAAATATTATTCCGTAGAAGGTGTTAATGTATTCTTTGAATTAAAACATCAGGAAAAAGCCATTGATCCACTGGATCAGATGAAGTAAAAGTGAACAATAAGAATGAGTACAGACAGGCAATTCTGTCGATTTAAGAAAAATGTTAGAATTTATTCACTGAAGATTCAGAACCTTAATGTATACTCTTTTTAGAATATTAAATAAAAGGAGTATCGAGATGAACATTTTATTTTTCCTGACTCCTAAAAGCGAAGTAGCTTATATTAGTGAGGAAGACACTTTAAGACAGGCTTTAGAGAAGATGGAACACCACAAATATTCTGCCATCCCCATTATCAGCAGAACAGGGCGCTATATCGGAACTCTGACAGAAGGAGATCTGCTCTGGGGTATTAAAAACCAGTATCATTTAGACTTAAAAGGAGCGGAAAAGATCCCTATTACAGCCATTAAGCGCAGACTGGACAATCGCCCGGTGAAAGCAGACGCAGATATGGAAGATCTGATCGGAAAGGCATTAAACCAGAATTTCGTGCCTGTATTAGATGACCAGAAGTGTTTTATTGGTATCATTACCAGAAAAGACATTATCCAGTACTTTTATAAAAAAAGCCAGCAGCC
>ULWR01013754.1_pt1 | contig 20373 bp, 14 predicted proteins | sample 1960531 | NCBI WGS metagenome assembly ULWR01 (sample SAMEA4835817, study PRJEB28245) | human gut metagenome | biome: gut microbiome; material: fecal sample | place: Denmark | collected 2008
CAAAATGAGGTGTGATCCGGTTTCCGCCATTGATGATCCCACTGACGGTTGTTGCAAGCTGGATCGGTGTGATCTGAAACGACTGGCCAAAGGATACCGTGGCAAGCTCCACCTCTCCCATATTTTTGGGGTTATGCATGATCGTTCCTGCCTCTCCCGGAAGATCTATCCCTGTTTTTTTCAAAAGTCCGAACTGTTTAAAATATTTGTAATAACGGTCTGCTCCAAGCCGCAGGCCCACCTCAATAAATACCGGGTTACAGGAGTTCTGGGCACCTTCTACAAAACTCTGCGCACCATGTCCTGTTCTCTTTGCACAGTGGATCCGCCGGTCCTCCACCACCTTATAGCCCGGACAGAAAAAACGATCCTCTGTTGACACCACTCCTTCCTCCAGCCCTGCTGCCATAGTGATGATCTTAAAAGTCGAGCCAGGTTCATAGGTATCATTCAGGCAGGGGTTTCTCCACATCCGGTTCAGAAGATCCTGCTTCTTTTCTCCCTCTGCTGCTGTTTCTTCTGTATTCAGAGTAAACGGATCGTTCAGATCAAATTCAGGCACATTGACACAGGCATAGATTTCTCCGTTCTGAGGGTTCATAAGCAGTATGGAAACTCTCTCCGCCTGTTTTTCTTCCATTACTTTACCGGCTGCCTGCTGCACATATTCCTGGATATTAACATCCAGACTGGTACGCAGAGTATTTCCTGACACCGGTTCCTTCCTCCGTTCTCCGGTTCCGTCGATCTCCACACCACGTGCATCCGTAACTGTGAGGATCTTTCCGGGCTCTCCTTTCAGGATCTCATCGTATTTCACTTCAAGACCAATGATCCCCTGATTATCACCTCCGGTAAATCCCAGTACTTTTGAAGCGAGAGATCCATAAGGATAATATCTCCGATAATCCTCATCTACCTTCACTCCCTCAAGGTCATATTCCCGGATCCTGTCTCCAATGCTTTTTTCCACGTTTGTCTGTATTCTTTCAATAGAAGAAATTTTTTCAACTTTTTTTCGGATTTCCTCTTCTTTTACAGACAATGCTCCGGACAGTACGCGGATCACTTTTTCAGGATCTTTGATCTGGCTGTGTATCACCGATACTGTGCAGACTGTCCGGTTATCTGCCAGAATATTTCCCCTGATGTCCAGGATCTTTCCCCTGGCTGCTTTTATGTCACGTTCCCTCTCATGAAGATCCTCCGCCTTTTTTGAATAATATTCTGCCCGGACGTTCATAAGATACCAGAGTCTTCCCACAAGTCCCAGAAGAAGCATTATGCAGATCAGAAAAACCACCCATATTTTTTTCCTGTGATAAACCATGGTCCGGATCATAAAAAAATCCCTCTCAGAGGTCGTCACTGTAATATATGACGTTCCCCTGAGAGGGTATTCTTTTTATCTATTCCAGACCGGCCTCCTCGTTGGTAAGACCTTCGCTCTGCATATCGTTATTATCTTCGGTATCACTGTCCTCCGACTCATCTTCCGGCGGACTTGGTACATTCTCATCGGAAATTGCCTCCTTCTGCCCGTCCGCGCCGGTTCCTGTTGCAGAATCGCTGATTCCCTTAAAAAGTTCCCACAGCTCTGTAGTCGGAACTTCTCCATCCTCTGCCTCATCCGGCTGTACATTCAGATACGGAAGTGCTTCGGAAAGGATTCCCTGTGCAATGTACTGTGCGTACGTACTGCTTGCCTGATCATCTACCTTCGGCTCATCCACAACTACATAGATCACAAGCGCCGGATCATCTACCGGTGCAAATCCGATAAAGGATACCAGATACTTGCCATTGCCTCGCGGAAGCTTCTCGGCAGTACCGGTTTTACCACCGGAGCTGTAGCCCTGCACCTTGGAGGTACGGCTGGTACCATGGTCTACGCTGGCAGCCATGTAAGAGCGGATATCTGCAGATATCTTCTCGGAAATCGTCTGCTTCATCAGTGTCGGAGAGATCGTTTTTACGATTCCGCCGCTGCTGTCCTTGATCTTCGTCACCAGATGAGGCTGATAGTAGTATCCTCCATTGATCACAGAACACATTGCATTGATCTCCTGTATCATGGTCAATGTATAGCCCTGTCCGAAAGCAGAGCATGCAAGCTCCGTTTCTCCCATGGTATCGCTGGTATGGATCACACCGCTTCCCTCATTGGGAAGATCGATACCGGTTCTTGTTCCGAAATTGAAAACGCTCTGTGTCTTAAGAAAATTATCTTTTCCCATCTTTGCTGCGATCTGCATCATACCATCGTTACAGGAATTGGCAATGACATCGGAAAGAGCTTCTGTCCCGTGAGCATCCGGCCATACCGCACATTTGATAAAAGTAGTCGCACCTTCCGCTCCAAAAGACTGTCCGCCGTCACAGACAAAATTATCGCTCTCGGAAATCGCTCCCATTTCAAGTGCGGAGCCCATGACGATAGGCTTTACAACCGATCCCGGCTCGTAGGCATCTGTCACGCAGAAATTACTCCACATTCCGTTCAGTGCTTCCACGGTTTCCTCATCGTTCATGGCAGCGATCTCACTCTGGGAATACACATTTGAAAGATCTCTCGGGTTATTCAGGTCATAACGGTCACCGCCGTCCATTGCCAGGATCTCTCCTGTTTTCGGATCCTCGATGATCACGCCTACATTTTTGGCTCCCATCTTTTCTTCAAAGGTATTTACGTATTTTTCCACGATCTGCTGAAGTCCCAGATCCAGCGAGGTCTCAATGCTTTTGCCATCCGTCGGTTCGATGATCGTCTGTTCTACGTCGGAATTGTTGTTGATGTATCCGTACTGTCTTCCATCCACGCCGGTAAGTGTCGCATTGTAATATCCTTCCAGTCCGGCATCCGCCACATCTCTGGAAAGTGTAAATCCAACGGTATCACAGGCAGTCTCATTAAACGGATAAGATCTGAGATAATCTTCTTCAAACCATACACCTGTGATCCTGGAACGTTCTTTCAGCTGCGTGGCAGTCAGTCCACTGTCGTCCCCCGGATCTTCGTATTTTTCGAAGGCTTTTTTGTCGTCCATGGAAATCTGTTTCTTTACGATCTGATACTGACTTTTTTTTGTACTGCTGTCGGTGAGAAGCTTTCGCATCTCATCTTCATCCAATCCCAGGACTTCCACAAGAGCCTTTATGGTAGGCTCCACAGAATCCTGATCCTTATTGACCTCCAGACAGTCAAGGATCACATTATAGACCTTGTTGCTGGTTGCCAGGATATTCCCGTTCCGGTCATAGATATCTCCTCTTTTTGCCGGAAGTGTCTGATTTTCATATTTCTGCTGAGCCTGACTCAGCACCTGCTTTCGATATTTGCTTCCGCTGGTGGCATTGATATAGGTAATTCTTGCCACCAAACCGACTAAAGCCAGCAACACTAAGGAAAATAGTACTGCCAGCTTTTTCTTCATACTGTAATTTATTTTTTTTACCGGCCTGCGCCTTCTTGTACTCAATCGATCACCTGCTTAAAAACTGTACTTCTGTTACTTGTGTGTGTCCACATCCTGATACTGTCTCACATAACTGTTTCCTTCCGTGGTATAGGTCTGTATCTGATCCTCCGAAGGATATTTCATTCCAAGCTCGCCGATAGCTTTTTTCTTGATCTCGCTGATATCCACTGCAGAAGTGACCTGACTGTAATATGCATCGTTATCTTCTTTCAGCTGTGCAAGCTCAGATTCCAGATTTGCAACATTTTTCATACTCGCCGTGATTTCGGATTTTACCTGAAGATAATTGATACAGGTAAAAAGTACCGCGATGGAAACTGCCGTAAGAAACAGAACGAACCCCTTGTTCATGGCCATTGCCTTTTCCCGGTTCCGCTGTGCCTGTCTGCTTACCACCTGTTTTGCCGGTGTCACAGGTACTGCGGATTTCTGTTTTCTTTTCTGAGCCAGCCGTCGCCTTTCCTGTATCTCGGGCAGATCAGTCCTCTGAGGAACTTCCTGCAGCCGTTTTACCGCATTTCCCTGAACATACATTTCTCTGCTGTTCCTGACGGTATTTCGATTTCTTCTGGCTGTAGTCCCTCTTCCTGTCTTCGCCATTTGCCTACCTTCCATCTCTCAACTACATTTTCCGTTCAAAAATACGAAGCTTCGCACTTTTGGATCTCGGATTCTCTTCCATTTCCTCTTTTCCCGGTAAGATCGGTTTCCTTGTGATCACCTTACCCTTGGATTTCTTTCCGCATACGCAGACCGGAAAATCCGGCGGGCAGGTACAGGGATTTTCATTTTTTCGGAAAATGGTCTTAACGATCCTGTCTTCCAGAGAATGGAATGTAATGATACAGATCCTTCCTCCGTCATCCAGGAGATCGATCATGCCGTCCAGGGAATCCCGGAGCACGTCAAGCTCCCGGTTGAGCTCAATACGTATTGCCTGGAAAGTCCTCTTGGCCGGATGTCCTCCTGTAGCTTGTATTTTCATGGGGATCGCACCCCGTATGATCTCTGTCAGTTCTCCGGTTGTCCGGATCGGTGCCTGCTCTCTGGCAGCCACAATGTGTTTCGCTATATTTTTGGCAAATTTATCTTCGCCGTAATCGCGGATAATCCGATACAGCTCCCGTTCCTCATAACCGTTGACTATATCACCGGCTGTACGGCTCTGTCTTCTGTCCATTCGCATGTCCAGAGGAGAATCGTACCGATAGGAAAAACCTCTCTCTTCATTATCCAGCTGATAAGATGACACTCCCAAATCCAGCAGGATCCCGTCCACCTTCTCAATGCCACGGGATCTCAGCTCATCTGCCATGTAACAATAATTGCTGCGAATGATTGTCACCTGATTAAAGGCTGACAGCCGTTCACTCGCAGCAATTATCGCATCCTGGTCTTGATCTATGCCAATAAATCTCCCCTTGGCAGAAAGTTTCTTACACACCTCTGTGGCGTGTCCCGCTCCTCCTAAAGTGCCATCCACATAGATTCCATCCGGCTTTACCCTTAAGCCGTCAATGGTCTCATTGAGTAATACAGATTTATGCTTAAATTCCATATCCGTCTCCTGTGGGATTTCTACCTGCGTTATGCTCAAATGACGATTCCTATGTTCTGCATGCTTTCCGCAATGCTGTCCATATCATCATAATTGCAGTTCTCGCTCCACTTCTCTTTGCTCCAAACCTCGATCCGGTTCAGATTACCCGTAAGCACCACATCCTTATCCAGACCAGCGAACTGGCGCAGCGTCTGCGGCACCAGGATTCTTCCCTGCTTATCCAGCTGACATGTTGTAGCTCCGGCTACAAAGAAACGTGAAAAGGTTCTTGCGTCTTTATTTGTAAGTGGTAATGCTCGGAGTTTCTCTTCAAAAGCAACCCATTCATCCATCGGATAAATAGAAAGGCAACCATCCAACCCTCTTGTCAGTACGAACTCTTCCCCTAAGAGTTCCCTGAACCTGGAAGGGATGATCAGACGCCCCTTCGCGTCGATCGTATGATTATACTCGCCCATGAACATGAAACCCACCTACTCTCGTGAAACACGATTCTCCCCTTCGTGCTTCCAGGGTGCAAATGGTGTATTCTGCCACTCATCCCCATTCGCTACCACTATTCACCACTTTCTACCACTTATGTAATCATTCTAAACTATTTACCATGAAAAAACAAGTGCATATCCAAGTTTTTTTTCATTTCATGAAATATCCACAGGTTTTTTTTCAACCTGTTTATTTTCTGTGCATTATTATGAAATGAAAAAGCTTCCGGACAATCGCCGGAAGCTTTTTTCTGACTTTATGTTCTGTTATTTTATGACATTTTAAAGGCCTTTGAACGCAAAGGAAAATTTCATCTTTCCATTGGTATCCAGAAGGTATTCCGGATGGGTGCGGGCACCCCAGCTGTCATCTCCTCCAACACCCATCTGCGCCTTTGCGGCACGGACAACGGTATAATGGATTGCCGGAAGCTCATAGGGATGCATGGCATTTTCCATTTCATGAGGAGTATATGGAAGTGCCGAGAACATCATCGGGCCGTTTTCTTTATCCATCTCAAAGAGCATTCCTCTGCCCTTTCTGTCTGTGATCTTTGCCCAGCGTACTTCCTCCTTGTTTCCGCATTCCTGCGGCACAAGATAGCGTGCCATATTGTCTGTCACGAGATTCTCATAAATGCCGAGCTTTGCGCCATGCTTCCGGTCTGCATAAGTCTCTGCCGGTCCCAGGCCGTACCACTGAACATGATCATAATCCGCATTGAATTTAAAGAGTACTCCGAACTCCGGCATATCGCCCAGCTCTTTTACAGGATCATAGGTCAGCGTTGTCTTTACTCTTCCATCTCCGGTTACCTCATAGGCAAGACGGCATTCACTGGCAGGCGTAGTTGGCAGGATGTAGGTAAAAACAACCTCCACGCTGTTTTCGTGAACCGTTGTCTCCGGAGCATTGGCCGGACCATACATGCCTTTTCGGTAATCCTTATGACTTGCGTACATGCTGGCGATCTTCCACTGTGCATAGCGCATCTGCATCAGACTTCCGCAATCATTATCTGTAGGTGCTCTCCAGAAGTTGGGCTTCGGAATCGCTTCGATCATTTCTCTTCCTGCATATTTATACGAAACCAGCCCACCATTGAGAACGGAAAACAGCACTTCGAAATTTTCCCCGCGGACACCGATGTTATGAAGGCTTCTCACAAGCTCCACGCCACACGCAGGAGCTTCCGGTGTTCCTTCCACCTGATAAACATACTGGCCGAAAGCAACCTCATGTCCTGCCTCTGCCCAAAGTGTTTTTTCTCTGAGAAGGAAGGCTACGGTTACCGTATATTCGCCCGGGCGCTGCTGTTTTCCAAATGGAAGTCTGTAGGTCTGTTGGCTTAAAGGCTCCACCGCTGTATCCAGTGTCTCTGTGCGAAGGACATGACCGTTCTTTGCAAGAGTCACTTCACATCGGAATGTGTCCGTATTTACAAAAAGATTTTTGTTGATGATCTTAACAGAATCCTCACTTACCTGCGCAGTGATATTCTGGTAGTTAAATTTTACCTCCTGCATCTTTGGTGAAGCATCTCTGTCTCCGCCGTATGCGATACCGTTTCCACTAAAATTATAATCTGTAGGACGTTCACCGAAGTCTCCGCCGTATGCCTGGAATTCTTTACCGTAACGGTCTTTTTTGTAAATAGACTGATCAATGTAATCCCAGATAAAGCCACCCTGATATTTCGGTTCTGTATCTGTAAGATCTGTATATTTATGCATTGCACCGCAGGAATTTCCCATTGCATGGGTATACTCACAGCAAATAAACGGCTTGCTGTCATCCTTTGCAAGGAACTCCCGGATTGCTTCTACGGAAGGATACATCTGGCTTTCCATGTCACTGGTGGCATTGTAGCTGCGGTCATGGAAAACCCCCTCATAATGTACCAGTCTTGTAGGATCATTCTTGTGGTAGAACTCAGACATCTCAAAGATATCTTTTCCACCAAAGGATTCATTTCCACAGGACCAGATCAGGATCGCCGGGTGGTTCTTGTCACGCTGATACATGGAATTTACACGGTCCAGCATCATGCCCAGCCATTCCGGTTTGTTGTGCGGAACGATATCCGTGTGATCTCCGGTAAATTCTGCTATATCCCAGGTTCCGTGAGATTCCAGATTGTTTTCTGCGATCATGTAAATACCATATTCATCACAGAGACGGTAGATCGGAGATGCATCCGGATAATGACAAGTACGGATCGCATTGATGTTGTTCTGTTTCATGGTCACGATGTCTTTGAGCAGTTCCTCCCGGGACACATGTCTTCCTGTGACAGAGCTGAACTCATGGCGGTTCACACCCTTGAATACGATACGTTTTCCGTTAAGGGTCATGATACCATCCTTCATTTCAAAACGGCGGAAACCGACTTTCTCCGGGATGATCTCCTGGAGCTTTCCGCTTTCATCACTGATCTCCAGCTCCAGATCATAGAGATTCGGCTCTTCTGCACTCCAGAGAAGGGGATCCTGGATCTCCCAGGTACAGGTATCCTCTCCGTTTAGAGATCTTTCCTCCTGCAAAAGTATCTCTCCCTTTCCGGAAAGTGTAAGCTTCATTTTTCCTTTTCCCCAGGTACTGGTCACGATCTCAAGCTCGGCTTTTTTGAGAGTTTCATCCGGAATGGCACGGATCCTGAGATCATATACATGGACATCCGGTACCGTAAACAGATAAACATCTCTGTAAATTCCGGAAAAACGGTAAAAATCCTGATCCTCGCACCAGCTGCTGGCTGTCCATTTAAACACCTGTGCCGCCAGCTTGTTCTCGCCGTCCTTCAGATATTCCGTAAGCTCGAATTCTGACGGAGTAAAAGAATCTTCACTGTATCCCACAAATTTTCCATTGAGCCACAGAGCCAGGCCGCTCTCTGCTCCCTGGAATGAAACAAATACTCTTTTTCCTTTCATGCTCTCCGGCACATGGAAATATCTCACATAGCTTGCCACCGGGTTAAAACGTTCCGGGATCTGTCCCGGATGAAGTTCTTCATGGCCTTCCCACGGATACTGGACATTGGCATACTGCGGTGCATCATATCCTTCCATCTGGATATGTGCCGGCACATAAATGTCCTCCCAGTCCTTACAGGAATATGCTTCTTCCTCAAAGCCTGGGATAGCAGATGCATAATTCCGTGCATAATGGAACTTCCAGAGACCATTCAGACTGTGACGGAAAGAAGTTTTCCCATCTTCTCTCTCTTCCTCACAGCGATAATATGTATGATCTGAGTGGGCATCCATTCTTCCGTCGCTGAAATACCGGGGATCTTTTAACAGAGAATGATCAAATTTTTTCATTTTTTCCTCCTGCCCGGCAGATTCTGTTTTTTCTGCCGGATCCTTCGTTTTTTATGCTATGATCATTATAGTATAATCCACCGGATTATGGTATAATATGTTTCGCCAAAATATATAACATTTAGAAACAGGTGAATATCATGTCGATCTATTTCAGAAACACTCCGGTCAGTGCTCCCTTCATGTTTGAATCTCTTGGAAACCACTGGAATCAGGTTAATATCTTCCGTCCGGACGGATATCCGTATTATCATTACCTCCAGACTGAAAAGGGTACCGGACGCATTGAAGTCTGTGGAAAATTTTATACTCTCGGAGCCAACGAGGGCATCCTCATCGCCCCCGGTGTCCCTCATTCCTATCACAGGGAGTCTACTTCCTGGACCACGATGTTTGCCACCTTCACAGGAACACTGGCAGGCAGCATTCCTTCCATGACAGACAACCAGGAAGTGATCCTTATCGAAAAGGAACAAGGAGCCAGTATCCGGAAAATGATTTCTTCTACCTTGCGTAAATATCATCAGCCCACACCGGATATGAAATCTCTTTCTTCCGACTGCTATAATTTTCTTATGAATTTTACAGACTGTGCAGCTTCTCCGAAGATACAGGATAATCCTCTCTACCAGAGATATGTGATCCCGGTAATAAAAGAAATCGAAACCGGTTATCAGCAGGATATCACTGCAGCGCAGCTGAGCCGGAGCGTTTTTGTCTCTCCGCAGTATCTTTCCCGTCTGTTCCGCCGTTTTATGGGCTGCTCGGTTTACGAGTACGTTACCATGTACCGCATCAGCCGCGCACGTGAGCTTCTGCTTTCCAGACCGGATATGAAGATCCAGGATGTTGCCGGCGCTTCCGGATTTTCCGATGCCAGCCACTTTATCGCCATGTTCCGTAAAGTCACAGGCACAACTCCTCTGGATTTCCGAAAGATGTACTGATATATTCCTACTGCACAGCACAAAAACTGCCCTGCCGGAAACGTCGTAGAAGACGTTTTCCTGCAGGGCAGTTTTCTGCTGCTCTTATCAGCCAAATGCCGGTATCCTATCCTATATTCTGATCCATCAGACAAAAGCATCTGTATCCTATATCTGTTTGCTCTCAGTTTCCGTAATATAATTCCAGAATACGGTCAACTCTTTGGCTGGCCTCCAGATTCTTCAGAAGATCGCTCCTGCTCCTGATCTGGCTGTCCAGCTTCTTCCGTTCCTCCTGCAGCTGCTGCAAAAGTGACGCTTTCCGAAGAGCTTCCTCTTTCTTCTGTATCTCGTTCTGATCCATTTTTTTCTCCCTGTACAGTCTCTGTTTCCAGATTCTCTGCTGCATTTTCCCGTTGCTGTTCCGCTTCTTTCTCTGCCTGCTGATCTTTCTCGATCCTTCTCATCCGTACTTTTGCCCGCTTTCTGGACATCACGCGTTTCACTGCAACTACCACGGTGCAAAGAACAAAAAGTATTACCGAGATCACCAGTGAAACATCCACGCCGGTTCCCGGAAACAGTATTTTATCTGTGCGGAACCACTGGAGCACTGCTCTTCCAAGACCATAGCCTGCCAGATATCTCAGAAAGATCTCTCCCTGAAATACTTTTTTGCGAAGCAGCATCATAAGCATCAAAAGCACAAGCAGACACCAGAGACTTTCATAGAAAAACAAGGGCTGTACCAAAATCCAGGTACCACCGTCCACGGTTTGAAGCTTTTCACGCATAGCCGTGGTGACCTCTCCTGCCCGTACCGCAGTCAGCGGCAGCTGCATGGAAAAAATGTTGTCTGCATATTCCCCGAAAGATTCTCTGTTAAAAAAGCTTCCCCACTTTCCTATTATCTGCCCGATCAGAAGTCCCATGCAGGCAAGATCTGCCATCTGCCAGAAGGATTTCTTTCGGATCCTGCAGTAGACCGCACCACCCAGCACACCGCCCAGAAGTCCGCCATAAAACATAAGTCCTCCGGACCGTATATTCAGAAGCTGTCCCGGATCATTTTTATAAAGGCTCCAGGAAAAAGCCGCATAAAGCAGCCTTGCCCCTGCCACACCGGAAAGCAGCGTTATGATGGCCAGATCCAGATATGCATCCGGATCTTCATGATTTCTTCTGGCTTCCAGTACCACAAAAAAGATTCCCAGAAGCATTCCTATCGCGATCAGGACGCCATAGATCGTGATCTCAAAGCCAAAGATCTCAAAGGATCTCGGCACATGATCCAAAACCAGATTTAATCCGGGAAACCGAATTGACATATCCATAAAATCACCTGTTATAATTTTTCAGCTTACAGCCGGTATTTCACAGACGTTGGTGATCACACGTTAAATCTGAATAAGATCACATCTCCGTCCTGTACAACGTACTCTTTTCCTTCCATACGTACAAGGCCCTTCTCTCTGGCACCTGCATAGGAACCGCAATCCAGAAGATCCTGATAATTCACAACCTCTGCTTTGATAAATCCACGTTCAAAGTCTGTGTGGATCTTACCTGCTGCCTGCGGTGCCTTGGTTCCGATCTTGATGGTCCATGCTCTTGTCTCATCCTCTCCTGCTGTCAGGAAGCTCATAAGGCCAAGAAGGTGATAGCTTGCGCGCACCAGCTTCTCCAGGCCGGATTCTGTCAGTCCCAGATCCTCAAGGAACATCTTTCTCTCATCCTCATCCAGCTCGGAGATCTCCTCCTCGATCTGCGCACAGATCACAAATACCTCGCTGTTCTGTTTGGCAGCGTATTCACGTACTGCCTGTACATACTGATTGTTCGCCCCATCATCTGCGATATCATCCTCTGCAACGTTAGCCGCATAGATCACCGGTTTTGCAGTAAGAAGATTATAGGTTGCAAGCCATGCATCCTCATCTTCGTTCTCTGTTTCCAGAGTAATGGCAAGCTGTCCCTCTTCCAGATGTGCCTTTACTTTTTCAAGGAATGTAAGCTCTTTGGCAGCTTCCTTATCCATACGTGCAGTCTTGGTAACCTTGGCAATTCTTCTCTCGAGGATCTCAAGATCAGAGAAAACAAGCTCCAGATTAATAGTCTCGATATCACGGAGCGGATCAATGCTTCCATCTACATGAACAACATTGGAATCCTCAAAGCAGCGTACCACGTGAACGATAGCATCTACCTCACGGATATTTGCAAGGAACTGGTTTCCAAGTCCCTCTCCCTTAGATGCGCCTTTTACAAGACCTGCAATATCGACGAATTCGATCACTGCCGGTGTTACTTTTTTTGATTTATAAAAATCTCCGAGAAGATTCAGTCTCTCATCCGGAACGGTTACAACACCCACATTGGGGTCGATAGTACAGAACGGATAGTTTGCGGATTCTGCTCCGGCTTTTGTCAGTGAATTGAATAATGTACTTTTTCCTACGTTAGGAAGTCCTACGATACCTAATTTCATCTCTCTATATACGTCCTTTCGATATATTTATTTACAGTATTTTTCAGATACTCTTTAAACAGGCCTTTCCGTTTTTCAGGCCATTCCTGTCCCATATTACCATACACAGCCTGAAATCGCAACTGTGAGGCATTTGTTGTTACTGTCAGTCCCTGGACATGATCATCAGAAGCTGCCCGCTTTCATACAGGATCTCTGCGGTTTCTTCCGAAATCTCATTGCTGACGGTCAGGCCACTGTCTTCTACTGTCAGATGATATCCGTTCAGCGGATACTTAAATCCCCTCAGAGTGAGGCCTGTCACATCACCTCCCACAGTAAAGAATGAAACATATTTTCCAAACTGCTCCTCTCTGTGCAGTATGGTTCCGCTTTCTGCAAGTGTGATATAATTCCACTGATCTGCGATCGCAATACGAACGCCCTGTTCCTTACCCATGGAAAGCAGTCCCAGATTCGCCAGCACATGATCCAGCCTTGTGCCGGTAGCTCCCAGGATCAGGATATCCTTTGCACCCTTGCGGATCATCTGGTTTACCGCAGACTGTGTATCCGAATCATCCTTCTCTGGCTTCAGCCTGATGATCTCCGGTCCCTTCAGGCTTTCCATATATTTTTGGCCTTCTTCGGAAAGACTGTCAAAATCCCCAATTGCAAGATCCGGAATAAATTCCCGGTTTTTCATAAACCATTCCATCCCCTTATCTGCAGCAACAAGAGTGATTTTCTCTCCTCGGCTTTCTTCTATTCTTTTTTTTAAAAAATCGAGGGCAAAACCATTCTGGATATTGCCCCCGCTGATTATTATTGTATCGATCATTTTCAGTCCAGCTCTTTTTTGATATTGTGGATTTTTTCTGTAATGTGTCTTACATTGGCTGCCACATCGCCCTTAAATACCCAGGAACCTGCGACCATGAGGTTTGCACCGGCACGCATAACCGTCTCCAGTGTATCATCATTGATACCACCATCTACCTGGATATCAACATCCAGCTCTTCTTCATCAATAAGCTCACGAAGCTCCTGGATCTTTTCCGTGCATTCGTCCATGTATTTCTGTCCGCCAAATCCTGGCTGAACAGTCATTATCAGCACCATATCCACATCTTCAAGAAGATGGCTGATGTCATTTACCGGTGTGGATGGCTTGATCGAAACTGCCGCCTTTACCCCTGCTGCCCTGATCTGCTCCAGTGTACGCTCCAGATCCTCACATGCCTCCGCATGTACAGTAATGGAATCTGCTCCGCATTCTACAAAATCGCGGATATATCTTTCCGGTTCTGTTACCATCAAATGTACGTCGAAAAACATGTTGGATTCTTTCCGGATCGATTTGATCACCGGCATTCCAAAAGAAATGCTGGGAACAAAATCTCCATCCATAACATCAATATGCAGATATTCAACGCCTTCCTTTTCCAGAATTTTGATCTGTTCTCCCAGTCTGTTAAAATCTGCTGATAAGATCGACGGGCACAATCGGTATTCCATGACTCAGTATCTCCTTTTCTCTTTTAATTCCTGGTGCAGCTCCAGATAATCTTCATATCGGAGTCTGCTGATCTCATTGTTCTCAAGGGCTTCCTTAACAGCGCAGCCCGGTTCATGTATGTGACGGCACCCCTGAAAGCGGCACCGTCCTTCATATCTTCGGAACTCCGGAAAGTAATCCTTCAGTTCCTGCTCCTCCATATTTTCAATATATAAGGAGGAAAATCCCGGTGTATCCACAAGGAATGTATCCTGAGCCACCGGTATGATCTGTGCATGGCGCGTGGTATGTTTTCCCCGTTTCAGCTTACGGCTGATCTCACCGGTTTCCATCTCCACTTCTTCCTGAAGGGAATTTGTAAGAGAAGATTTTCCCACGCCGGATGGGCCGGCAACCACAGTTGTCCTGCCCTGAAGCACTTCTTCGATCTCGTCGAGTCCTTCTCCCTTCAGGGCACTTGACAGGATCACCTGATATCCGCAGCTCTGGTATGTTTCATAGAGAAATTCCAGCTCTTCCGTTGTTGCCAGATCTTTTTTGTTAAAACAGATGACTGCCGGAACACCTTCCCTCTCCATCATAATGAGGAAACGATCCAGAAGCATGAAGTTCGGCTTCGGATTATCCATGGCAAAGATCACCAGTGCCTGATCTACATTGGCCACAGCCGGACGGATCAGAGAATTCTTCCGCTTGTGGATCTCCGTCACACTTCCCTCCAGTTCCTTTTCATCCAGAACTGTAATGTCCACATTGTCACCTACCAGAGGCTTGAATTTATCCTTACGGAAAATTCCCTTGGCTCTGCATTCATATGTATTACCGTCTTCTGCATATACGTAGTAAAATCCGGCAATACCTTTGATTATCTTTCCCTGCATGATCACTCAGCTTTCTTGAATGCAACCGTGTAGGTTCCAAGCTGCTGATAATCTCCGTCCATCTCTTCATAGAGATAGATAGTTCCTGAGGTAACGCCCTCAGCACCTGAGATATCAAGCTGATACGGGAAGCTGATATTCTGTCCATCAATGATGGTGGATGCCTTAGGCTCACCGTTTACGTCCTGGATCAGTTCCAGACGGATCGCGCCTCCATTGTAGCCGGACGGGGTATCCAGTGTCTGTGTACATTTCCAGCCTGTGTTTGCATTGACATCTGCTGTAGATGTAGTTGTGGATACTGTGCTGTCCGCAGATGCTGTGCTGTCTGTGGATGCTGTACTGTCTGTAGATGCTGTACTATCTGTAGATGCTGTGCTGTCTGTAGATGCTGTGCTGTCTGTGGATGGAGCCTGGTCGCCGGAGCTGATGGTAATGCTGATCGGCTGATCCGGGTCTGCTGCCGCATAGGCTTCCGGATCCTGTGCGATAACTGTACCTGCAGCTTCTGTACTCTGCTGTTCTGTTATCTGAATATCAATAAATTTACCTAAAGTAGTAAGCGCATCATCCTTGGTCATTCCTACAACACTCGGAACCTCAGCATTATCGCCATAATCAACCCCTCGACTGACTGTCAGTGTTACAGAAGAGCCTGCCTGCACAGAAGTACCTGCTGCCGGTTCGACATTGTAAACATATCCCGGATCTACCAGTGCATATCCGTTGTCATCTGTGTCGCTGTATTCTTTCTGGACATTTACCTGAAGTCCAAGATCTTCCAGAGTCTGCTGTGCATCGATTCCTGTACGTCCATCCAGATCTGGGATCGTAACCTGTGCTGTTCCGGTGCTTACCCAGTATTTCACAGTTGTATTGGCTTCAACCTGTGTTCCCGCAGCTGTCTCCTGACGGGAGATCCTGCCTTTTTCCTGATCGGACGCCTCCTCACCGGCCATCTGGACACCCAGATGTGCATCGTTTGCAAGTGTTTTAGCCTCTTCCTCTGTCTTGCCTACAAGATCAGGAACGGTTGCCAGACCGTCAGCTGCTGATTCCTGCTTCGCCTCTGCCTTGCTGCTGTCTGCCGCTCCGCTGCTGCCGGTTCCAAACAGTCCTGCGGCACGTCCAAGCACTACCACAAGAACGATCAGAAGGGCTGCCCCGCCGATCAGTGCCGCAATCGTCAGGCCTCTTCCGGAACCATGATGCTTCTTTTTCTTTCCGGATCTATGCTCAGATCTCGGTCTGTATTCTTCCTCTGCATCATCGTAATCGTTATCGTCGTATTTTTCCTCCTCAAGTGTGGTGATCTCCGGTTTTGTGATCTGCTTCGGTGTATGTTTGATCTCACCAAGCTCTTCTTCTGAAATCACAACCGTCTTGGCATCGTTGTCAACTGTAGTAAGCTTTACAAAATCGCCCTGGGGATCGATCAGAGAATGTTTCAGGTCTGCGATCACATCCTCCATACGGCTGTAACGACGATCTACACTTTTCTGTGTACATTTCAGAATGATCTGCTCCAGACTGTACGGAAGGTCCGGTGTATAAACACTTGGCGGAACCATCTCTTCCTGCAGATGCTTGATAGCGATCGCCACAGTGGTATCTCCGTCAAAAGGAACTCTTCCTGTGACCATCTCATACAGTGTGATTCCAAGAGAATAGATATCGCTCTTCTCATCGCTGTATCCGCCTCTCACCTGCTCAGGTGAGCTGTAATGTACAGATCCCATTACATTGGAGCTGATCGTATTGGAAGATGCAGCTCTGGCAATTCCAAAGTCTGTCACCTTTACTTTACCATCTGTGGAGATAATGATATTCTGGGGTTTCACATCTCTGTGAACGATACCATGGCTGTGTGCCGCCTCCAGACCCATAGAAACCTGGATTGCGATACTTGTAGCCTCTTTAATGGAAAGCTTTCCCTTCTTGGAGATGTATTCCTTCAGAGTGATACCCTCGATCAGTTCCATAACAATGTAATAAACACCGCCGTCATCTCCTACGTCAAATACATTGACGATATTCGGATGTGTAAGACCAGCTGCCGCCTGGGCCTCACTTCTGAATTTCTTTATAAACGTGGTGTCTTCCCGAAACTCCGGTTTCAGGACCTTCACTGCAACAAAACGGTTCAGCTTATGGTCCATAGCCTTATAGACATCTGCCATTCCGCCAGTTCCGATTTTTCCTACGATCTCATAGCGCTCGGCTATGATCATTCCCGTCTTCAACATGCTTCCACCTCATTCGTGAATGGCTCTACCAGTACGACTGCAATATTATCCTTACCACCATTCTGATTTGCTTCCCGAAGGAGCGCACTGCCCTTCTGATCAATATCTGCTTCCGGATCGGATATGATCTCCTGGATCTTCTCATCTTCAACCATATTGCTGAGACCGTCTGAACACATCAGGATCGTACATCCTTTTTCAAGTTTCAGATCAAAGAAATCCACATCCACCGTTTTCTCTGCGCCAAGTGCCCTTGTAATGATGTTCTTATCCGGATGATTCCGTGCTTCCGCTTCGCTGATCTCGCCCATTCTCACCATTTCCTGTACCAGGGAATGATCTCTGGTGACCTGGCGGATCCCGTCCTGGATCACATATAAACGGCTGTCACCCACATTGGCTACATAGGCATACTGATCTACAATAGTCGCCACCACCATAGTGGTTCCCATGCCCCGGAGGTTTTCGTCTTCCTGCGCACGGTTTCTGATCTCCGTGTTCGCAGCTTCGATCGCATGACGAATAACCTTCACAGGATTGTAATCCGCATCTTCACGGATTTCATCCACAAGGATCCGTACTGCATGTGAGGATGCATAGTCACCGGCGTTATGGCCGCCCATTCCGTCCGCGACTGTGAAAAGATTAGGCAGATTTCCAACCGGACCTTCAGATGCAAACACGTAATCCTGATTCATCTTCCGCTTCTGCCCTACATCAGTAGCTGAGTATATCCTCATGTCACTTCTCGCTTTCTGTTTTTTCCATGTAACTTTTTCTTAGCTGTCCACAGGCACCGTCGATATCGCTGCCCATTTCCCTTCTAATAGTAACATTAATTCCGTATTTTTCAAGTTTTATTTTGAAATTCTCCACAGCCTGTCGAGTAGACCTCACATAGGAGCGTTCCTTGATGGGATTGACCGGAATCAGATTTACATGGCAATTGATGCCTTTTATACGGCCTGCCAGCTGTCTCGCATCTTCTTCACTGTCGTTGACGCCGGCTACAAGACTGTACTCAAAGGTGATCCTTCGGCCTGTTTTGTCAAAATAATTTCTGCAGGCATCCAGAACCTCATCCATGGAATACTTATTCGCGATTGGCATCAGTTCCTGTCGTTTTTCATCATTTGGAGCATGAAGGGAAAGTGCCAGAGTGATCTGAAGCTTTTCTTCAGCCAGATCATACATCTTCGGCACGATCCCACAGGTAGAAACCGTCACATTTCTCTGACTGATTCCAAGACCGTTTTCGTCGGTAAGGATCCGGACAAAACGGACAAGATTGTCATAATTATCCATCGGCTCACCGGTTCCCATCACAACTACATTGGCCACACGTTCACCGGTATCTGCCTGGATACGGTAAATCTGATCCAGCATCTCGGACGGTTTCAGGCATCTGGTCAGTCCTCCGATGGTAGATGCACAGAATCTGCATCCCATACGGCAGCCCACCTGAGAAGAAATGCACACAGAATTTCCGTGGTGATACCGCATGAGAACACTCTCGATCACATTTCCATCTTCCAGCTGGAACAGATATTTTCTGGTTCCGTCAATTTTTGAGATCCTTACATCTGCCTGGGTCAGTGCTGTGATCGGATAAGCCGAAAGCTTTTCCCTGAGGCTTTTGGAAAGATTTGTCATTTCATCCCAGGAGGTAACCAGCTGCTGGTGAAGCCATGCATAGATCTGTTTCGCCCGGAAAGGCTTTTCACCAATCTTTGTCATGAATTCCTTCAATTCCTCCATGGTCATGGATTTTACATCTGTCATTTTCTGTTATTTCCTTCTGAATCTGGCAATAAAGAATCCATCTGTCTTATGTATTCCCGGCAGAAGCTGCAGATAGCCAAGCTTCGTGGATTTACAGTGCAGTTCCTCCGGAATATACGGATCCAGGCTTTCCAGCCGGTACGGATAATTCTTTAAAAACCATAATACATTTTCTTCGTTTTCTTCCCGGGCAATGGTACATGTGCTGAAGATCAGCGTTCCATCCGGTTTCACATACTTTGCAGCCTTATCCAGGATCATTCTCTGGAGCATTACGATCTCTTCCTGTTTCTGCGGAGTTGCCCGGTATTTGATTTCCGGTTTCTTGCCGATAACTCCATAACCGGAGCACGGTACATCCGCGATCACAATATCCGCAGCCTGTTCGGAATCCGGATCATATACCGTTGCATCCTGAACTCTGGCTTCCACATTGATCACTCCGGTCCTGTGGATATTTTCTTTGATAAGATCTGCCTTATACTGACTTACATCTCTGGCATCCACATTTCCGTAATCCCCCATTTTGTCTGCCGCATGGATGCTTTTTCCACCTGGTGCAGCGCACATGTCGATGATATGGTCACCTTTTTTCGGACTTGCAGCTTCCGCTACAAGCATAGAGCTTACATCCTGCACCAGGATCTTTCCCTGAAGGAAGGTCTCAAGTGTCAAAATATGATTGTAATCGGAAATCTTCAGTGCATAGGGAAGATAAGGAGCCTGTTCTACTGTCACTCCCTGAGACTTCAAACTGGTGACGATCTCTCTCAGAGACGCCTTATGAGTACGGCACCGTACTGTGATCGGTCTTTCTGTCAGAAAATCCTCCAGTATCTTCTCCGTAGTCTTCACTCCGTAGGCTGCTTTCCATTTTTCTACCAGATATTCCGGCATGGAATATTTCACAGAAAGATAACGGACTTCGTTTTCTTCCCTGGAAGGAAGCTCCAGATCACCGATCTCTCTTGCGATCGTACGGAGCACCCCGTTAACAAAGGGCTTTAGATTATAAAAGCCTTTTCGCTGTGCCAGCTTTACCGCTTCATTGCATACTGCACTGTCCGGAACACTGTCCATAAATTTCAGCTGATATACCGCACTTCTCAGGATCTCACGGATCTGCGGTTTCATCTTGTTTACAGAAACCTTGGAAAAAGAATCGATGACATAATCAATATAGATCCTGTATTCCAGGGTTCCCTCACATACTCTTGTAATAAAGCTACGTTCCTGTTTCGGAAGAAACTGATATTTGGAAAGCGCATTCCGGATCGCAATATGGCTGTGCTCACCCTCCTCCTCGATCTGTAACAGGATCTCAAGGATCAGTTCTCTGGTATTTACTCCGCTGCTAATCACGATCTCTACCTCCTGCAAGGATAATCAGTCTCAGAAGCTGCAGAATAGATGCCGCCAGAGCTGCTACATAGGTAAGCGCTGCCGCTGTAAGTACTTTTCTTGCACCCTTTTTTTCATCTGCACCTAAGATACCTGTACTTTCCAGCATTTTAAGCGCTCTGGAAGACGCATTGATCTCAACCGGAAGTGTCACCAGCTGAAACAGTACTGCCAGTGAAAACAAAACAATTCCCAGAGTTACCAGCGGATCAATGGAAAAGATCAGTCCTGCGATAAACAGCGGCCATGAAAGCTGGGAACCAATATTTGCGGCAGGTACAATGGCTGAACGGATATTC
>ULWR01032971.1_pt1 | contig 19030 bp, 19 predicted proteins | sample 1960531 | NCBI WGS metagenome assembly ULWR01 (sample SAMEA4835817, study PRJEB28245) | human gut metagenome | biome: gut microbiome; material: fecal sample | place: Denmark | collected 2008
ACGCTCCTGGGCCTCGATCATCTTTTTGACCATATAGCCGCCTACAGAACCGTTCTGCGCGGAAGTCAGGTTGCCGTTGTAGCCGTTGCTTAACGGTACTCCCAACTCGCTTGCGACCTCCATCTTAAAGCGATCCATTGCTTCCTTTGCCTCAGGTACGTTTGTTTTGTTTGTGTTGTTAGACATAATAAAACGCCTCCTTATAACAGATCTGCTCCTGCGGTTTTTGTTCCGCTTGAAGCTTGTTTGTTGTTACGTTGTTATTATGTGATTTTCTGAACATAATACACTAGAATGTTTTGCGTAAAATGTCAAAATATAGAAAACATCTGTCTATTCCACCACAACTACTTTTTCGATCCGCTGTTTTTCTGCTTTTACATCATCTGCATATCCCAAAGCAGCCATTCCATATACGATATGATCTGCCGGAATGCCAAAATCATTTAAAATTTCACGAATGGAAGGCTCATCGCAGATTCCCTGAAGCTGATTGATCCACACAGAGCCAATCCCAAGAGAATGAGCGGCCAGAAAGATATTTTCCATAGCGCAGGCATTGTCCTCTTTTCCATGAGGATTATCCCTCTGATTGGAAGGAATGATCAAAATCTCCGGCTGATACATATCATAATTTTCCCGGCCCAGTATCTTTCCTGCGGCCTCTGCCAGCCTCTGCACCTTTTTTCTGTTTTTTACCACGGTAAACTGCCAGGTCTGTTTTCCCATTCCGCTGGGAGCATAGAGAGCCGCCTTAAGGATCTGATCCAGATCTGTCTGCGGAATCTCCTGAACCTTAAACTTTCTTGTACTTCTTCTTGTAAGGATTGTCTGCATTGTTTCGTTCATCTTCACCGTCTCCTTTTTAAAGATTTAAATGTTCCTCCCTGTCTCCAAGGTACTGCTCAATTTTTTGCTTAAGCTCCCTGTATTCCTCCCCTTCAAGACCAGGATCCTGATCTAGTATCGCATTTACTTCCTCTGATACCTGTTTTAGAAGATTGGCATCTGTAAAGATATCTGCCAGTTTAAACTCCAGCTCCCCGCTCTGGCGTACGCCGAAGATATCTCCCGGCCCGCGAAGCTTTAAATCTTCAGAAGCAATATAAAAACCGTCATTGGAACGGTTCATAATATCTAGCCGTTCCATGGTATCCTTACCGCCGTTTCCATTCACCATAATACAGAAGGACTGGGCTTTCCCACGGCCCACGCGGCCCCGGAGCTGATGAAGCTGGGCCAGTCCGAAGCGCTCTGCATTTTCAATCATCATGACAGTGGCATTGGGGACATTCACCCCAACCTCTATGACAGTGGTAGATACCAGCACATCAATCTCTCCGGCAGCAAAGCGTTCCATGATCTTATTCTTCTCTTTTGCCTTCATTTTTCCGTGGAGATATTCAACAGAAATTGATTCAGGAAATACTTTTTTCAGCGTTTTCGTGTAATCCACCACATTTTCCGCCTCGATCATCTCGCTTGGCTCTACCATGGGACAGATCACATAGGCCTGATGGCCCATTTCCACCTGCTTCTGGATAAATGCATATGCCTTTGACCGGTAACTGATATCCACCACGCAGTTTTTAATTTCCTGCCGTCCCGCAGGCAGCTCGTCGATCACGGAAATATCCAGATCCCCATAAAGGATAATTGCCAGAGTTCTTGGAATGGGGGTTGCGCTCATAACAAGTACATGGGGCGTATTTCCCTTGTTGCTTAAAAGCTCTCTCTGGCCCACACCGAACCGGTGCTGCTCATCCGTAATCACTAACGCCAGACGGTCATAGACCACCTTTTCCTGGATCAGCGCATGGGTTCCCACGATAATATCCGCCTCATGGGAAGCGATTTTTTCATAAGCCAGCCGCTTTTCCTTTGCGGTCATGGAGCCGGTAACAAGTACAGGAACTTTGTCAATTCCATTTTCCGTAAACAGCTTTTGCATGGATTCAAAATGCTGTCTGGCAAGCACCTCCGTAGGTACCATAAGGGCTCCCTGGCAGCCGTTATAAGCGGCCTGCAAAAGGGCAAGTATGGCAATAATAGTCTTTCCTGAGCCTACATCTCCCTGTATCAGCCGGTTCATCACCCGGCCTCCCGCCATATCGGAAAACACCTCCTGTAAGACCTTCTCCTGAGCCCCTGTAAGGGCATAGGGAAGCCTTTTCCTGAGTTTTAAAACCTCCAAGCATTCCTTTAAGACCCAGGAAGACATTTCTTTTTCCCTGTGCTCCTTCAGCCGTCTGACGCCTACAAGAAACATGAAAAATTCATCAAACACAAGGCGGCGTCTTGCAAAAAGAAGCTCCTTTTCATCAGATGGAAAATGGATATGCTCCAGCGCATAGTTAATCTCTGCCAGCTCGTATTTTCTGCGGAGAACGGCCGGCATATATTCCCGTTCCAGCCGGCGCATTTCAAGCGCCTGTTTCTGGGCCTTCACAATGGTTTTATTGCTCAGCCCTCTGGTCTGCCCGTATACCGGCTGCATGGAATGCTCCAGCGCATCATAGGCCTCTCTGGTAAAAACCTCCGGCTGTTCCATCATCAGGCGGCCCCGTTTTTTCACCACCCGCCCCCGGAATACATACATCTGGCCGCTTTTTACATTTGCCCGCATATAGGGCATATTAAACCAGGCAAGCTGCAGTGTTCCTGTCAGATCACGGATCATCGCTGATACCATCTGCACCTTTCCGGTGCGCAGAAGATCCGGCGGCTTTGAAAGCACAGAAGCCACGCTCATTACGGTCTGTTCCTTTAACTGTCCAATGGGAACCGGTTCTTCATAGGTGTCATATGCTCTCGGATAATAGGAAATGAGGTCATCAATGGTGATGACCCCTAGCTTTTCAAACAGTTTTCCTGTTTTCTCTCCAATTCCCTTTAAAGCGCTTACAGGCTGATGGCCGCTCATGATTTTTCCTGCTCAAGGGCATTTAATCCCAGGCGGATCGCGCCCATGATTCCCTGATCGTCATTTAAGCTTGCAGGAACAATGTAATTGTCAATATCATCCAGCTCTTTAGAGCAGATATAGCCGTTTACAAGCTCCTTTACCTTCCTTCGGATTAACGGGAACAGCTGCTCCTGATGCATAACGCCGCCGCCCAGGATGATCTTCTGGGGCGACAAAATCATAATATAATCTGCCAGAGCCTGAGCAATATAGAAGCTTTCAAGCTCCCATACCTCAGACTGCTCCTTTAAATCAACTGCCTTTTTTCCCCATCTGGCTTCAATGGAAGGGCCGCTAGCAAAGCCCTCAAAGCAGTTTGGATGGCTGGGGCAGACTCCTCCCTTTGTATCTTCGGGATGGCGGTTTAACAGGATATGGCCTCCCTCCGGATGAAGCATCCCGTGGAGAAGTCCTCCATTTACCCACACGCCTACGCCAACTCCCGTTCCGATGGTAATATAAATCACACTGTTTAAACCTTTGGCGCAGCCATAGGTCACTTCTCCCAAACAGGAGCCGTTTACGTCCGTATCAATGGCCATGGGAACCTTAAGCCCTTTTTTCAGGCTACCCAGAAGATCCTTATTTCTCCAGGCCAGCTTAGGAGTTTCCAGTATATATCCGTAGTTTTCAGAAGCAGGATCCACTCCCACCGGGCCAAAGGCTCCGATGCCAAGGGCTTCGATCCCCTTATCCTTAAAATACTCAATGATCTTTGGAATGGTTTCCTCCGGTGTGGTAGTCGGAATGGAGATCTGGTCTATAATACTCCCGTCTTCCTTTCCCAGGGCGCAGACCATCTTGGTTCCCCCTGCTTCCAGTGCTCCGATTATCATTTTGGCTTTATCCCCCTCTTATCAGTCTTTTCTGTTTCCTACAAAACGCAGAATATAGATAAACAGGTTAATAAAATCCAGATACAGCTGCAGTGCTGAGAAAACGGAAGCCTTTGCTGCCATCTCGGAATTCTGTCCGTAATAAGCATAGTATGCCTGGATTTTCTTTGCGTCGTAAGCTGTAATAATTAAAAACAGGAAAATTCCCACACCGCAGACCATTGTTTCAAAAGCGCTTAAATCAATAAACATGGCTAACAGCCAGAAAACAAACAGGAAGATCAGGCCGCCTGTCATAAAAGGACGCAGAGCGGAAAAATTGATATTTCCAAAATACCCGATCAGTGCCATCACCCCGAAAAACATAGCTGTAATTCCAAATGCGATCCACAGGGAAAGAAGGTCAAACATCAAAAAATACAGGCTGAATACGATACCATTTACAGCAGAGTACAGGAAAAACATACTTTTCGCTGCAGTTACAGACATCTTTTCCAGTCTGGCAGACAGTGAAATTACTAAAATCAGTTCAGCCGCCAGCAGAAGGAAGTTCCACGCCGGAATCCGGATTACATAGATAAATGCTCCTGTAACATACATACTGATGGCAACGATCAATGTTATAAGCAGTCCCGCAAACATCCAGCCAAAGGTTTTAGCAGTGTATCGCCCCAGAGATTCCCCCGCCTGATTGACTGTCCTCTGTTCCATTGTGAATTCATCGTTCATACTTGCTTTTCTCCTTTCATTTCTACTCTGCAGATATCATATAATAATAAATAGGCTGACCGCCGTACTGCAGTTCGATTTCCTTATCCGGGAATTCCTCTTCGGCCTGCTTTCTGAAGGCTTCTGCATCTGCCTCGGTCACATCGCTTCCATAATAAATAGTAACCAGCTCGCTGTCTTCATTTAACATCGCCTCAAGAGCCGCCTTCGCTGCTCCTAAAACAGATGTGTCCACTGCCAGCATCCCATGATCGCCGATTGCCATAATATCGCCCTCATGGATTTCCATTCCGTCGATGGAGGTATTTCGCACCGCATAGGTAATCTGGGCTGTCTGCACCCGCCCCATCTCGGCTGTCATATTTTCCAGATTCTCCTCCGGCGTCAGATCGGGGATGAAATTCACCAGAGCCGTGATGCCCTGAGGCACGGTTTTAGAAGGAATAACGATAATCTCCTTATCCTCCGTCAGATCACGAGCCTGATTGGCCGCCATGATAATATTTTTATTGTTCGGGAGAATGAAAATGTGATCGGCATTGACCTTTTTAATGGCGTTTAACATGTCCTCCGTGCTGGGGTTCATGGTCTGTCCGCCTTCAATGAGGTAATCGGCCCCGATTCCCTTGAAAATCTCGCTTAAGCCATCGCCGCAGGATACGGTGATGAATCCATAGGGCTTCCGCTCGCCGGTTTCCTCCTCTGCAGGGTTGGACTGGGCAGCCTGCTCCTTTGCCAGACGCTCTGAATCCTGGATCACCCGCTCCTCATGCTCTTCCCGCATATTGTCAACCTTCATACGGGAAAGGGAGCCGTAGGTAAGTCCCTTTTCAAAGGCCAGTCCCGGATGATTGGTGTGAACATGGATCTTTACGATCTCATCATCTGAAACCACTACCAGAGAATCTCCGATAGAGCCCAGATACTTCTTAAGCTCATCCTCATCCTTCTGGCTGTATTCCTTTTCAAGCTTAATGATAAATTCGGTACAGTAACCGAAGCGGATATCCGCTGTGTCAATATCCGTTCTGGAAGCTCCGGCAGACTGAGGGGCTTTTTCAGAAGAAGGTTTTAAAATGCCTGCGTCCTCAAAGGAGAAATCACTGCATTTTCCCGTAAGGCCGTCAAAAGCTCCCTTTACTACCTGCATCAGGCCCTGACCGCCGGAATCCACTACGCCTGCCTGCTTTAATACGGGAAGCATCTCCGGTGTCTGGCTTAAAACGTAGTCGCCCTCCTCAATGACTGCCTTTGCAAAAATTTCAATATCATCCGTCTGAGCGGCCATTTCGATGGCTTTGTCCGCCATGCCCTTGGCAACCGTAAGAATGGTGCCTTCCTTTGGCTTCATAACTGCCTTGTAGGCGGTTTCTGTACCGCGCACCATGGCATTTGCCAGAATGGTCACATCAATAGACGCTGTGCCCTGGATCTCCTTTGTAAAGCCTCTCAAAAGCTGTGACAGGATAACTCCGGAATTTCCTCTGGCGCCTCTTAAAGAGCCGGAAGAAATAGCCTTTGCCAGCTGCTCCATATCCGGGTCTTCCAGTTCTGCTACCGCTTTGGCAGCCGCCATGATCGTCATCGTCATATTCGTCCCGGTATCTCCATCCGGTACCGGAAAAACATTCAGCTCATTGATCCAGTCTTTCTTGGCCTCAAGGCCCTTTGCTCCTGCCAGAAAGGCTTTTTTTACCATCCCGGCATCAATTGTACTTATACCCACGGGTTGCTTCCTCCTAATCAATCACTCTGACACCTTCTACAAAGATATTGATCTTTTCGATCTCCATGCCGGTGAATTCTTCTACTCTGTACTTCACACTTTCGATCAGATTGTCAGCCACTGCTGAAATGCTGACCCCATACGATACGATCACATGAAAGTCAATGGATATCCTGTTTTCTCTGATATCCACAGTGATGCCGTGTGTCAGGCTCTCTCTTTTCAGCAGCTTCACAAGACCGTCTTTCATACTTACGGCCGCCATACCCACGATACCAAAGCACTCTACTGCAATGGTTCCTGCATATAAAGCAATCACTTCCGGGCTGATCTGGATCTCGCCCATCTTATTGCTGATTCGTCCCTTCATATACACGCCTCCTGTTTTCATATTAAGGACAGTATACACTATTTCCCGAAAAAAAGAAATAAATTTTTGTTTTTTCACTTGCAAAAATTGAAAACATCTGGTATCATTACTTTTGTTGTGGATTTTTCTATTTTCTACAAGAAATCCAAGTAACGTTTAAGGAGGTGCAATAGTATGGCTAAGTGTGCAATCTGTGAAAAGGCAGCTCATTTCGGAAACAAAGTGAGCCATTCCCATAGACGGTCCAACAAGATGTGGAAAGCAAACGTAAAATCTGTTAAGGTTAAAGTAAATGGCGGAACCCAGAGAATGTACGTATGTACTTCCTGCTTACGTTCCGGCCTTGTAGAAAGAGCCTAATTAAATGCAGAGCAAAAGCTCCTGACTGTGATGGTCAGGAGCTTTTTTCTGTCTGGATCGTCTATTTAATGATACCGGTTCTGCAGCTTCCAGAAATCAGCAGCAAAACAGATTATACCCAAGCACAAGGCAGCATACCACAAAGAAAAAGGTAAATATGGTCTCGGGTATAAATAAAAGCACCGCCATCCCAAGGCCGAAACAGAACAGCATCAGTCCGCATATCCTTTTCATATCAAAACGCTCCCTTCTCTTTATCTTATGCAAAAGCGTTCCTTCCCATTCCCCCGAAGCTTTCATATGCCCTCTCCGAGATAGCAAAAGGCCCTGCAGACGCAGGACCGTAATAATGTCATATTCCTGTTTTAATCCCGTTTGTCATATTCAGCCGCAGCATCCTGAGCCGCTGCGCGGGTTTCCTCCGATACAGCCGGTTTTCCGCCCATAAAACGGTTAATCAGGTCGGGAGCCATATCGATCGCCTTTGTGATGGCATCCTGGTTTTTGATGTTTACCACCTTTGTGACTCCGTTTTGTATCACCAGAACGGCGCTGGGACTCATCTTGGCGCTCATTCCGCCGCCGCCCTTCTGCTTTTCCTTTGTTTTTTCCGAAAATGCTCCTGCCGCCATGCCGCAGGTCACATCAATCAGAGGGACGATAATGGCATCTCCTGCCTGCACCGGTTCGCCTACAACTGTCTTTGAAGTGACAAACTGATCCATCCCCTTAAATAATGTATCAATCATAGATGAAAAATGATTTTCTGCCATACCGTCTTTCCTCTTCCTTCTTTTAACGCGCTAGACTGCGCTTCCCTTTAAAAAACCAAACAGCATGCGCCTGGTATGCCCATCACGCAGGATCCCAAGACCCAGCCACAAAAGATATCCCGCCCGGATGCGTCCCTTAAAGCTGCCTTCTGCCTCAAATACCGTTTCATCAAACACCGGGCAGATTTCCAGATTCCCTTCAAAAAAAGGATAGATAAGAGCTGCCGCCGACAATGCCTGTCCCGTAAGATAAGGTTCTTCAAACCCAAAGGTTACGGATCCCTTCCCTCCTCTGGGACATACATGGCGCAGAAAACGGCCCGTCTGCTTCCAGAGAAGCTTAAGCGACGCCTGATTTTCTTCATCCTCCAGCCAGGCTTTCTTTTCTTCTGCAATGTTTTGCATATTCTTAAGCTTATCACAAAATGACTGAAAAGAAAACTTAAGTTTTTCAAGAAAAACCTTTATGCGGCCGAATACATCCTTCTTTTTATGCTCTGTATGTCTTTTGTCTTCAGGCTCCGGTCGGGGCTGCTGGTTCTCTTCCCAAAGGGCAGTTTCCTTTTCTTCCGGCTTTTTTCTATCTTTCGGCTCTTTCCTTTCTGCATCTGTACCTCTGAGCGTTTCCTCATCCAAAGGCCAGGGGGCTTTTGGTGTTTCTTTCTCTTCGCCCATTTCCCAGAGCTTTTGTCCAAACAGCCTTACTCCGGCTGTCAGTCCGCTTTCATCTCCATCATATCCGGCGCTTAAGGAAACAGCTCCGAAAAGCCAGGAAATTTTCCCTTTCCCGGCCGGTTTGTCCTTCCAGCTTCCGCCTGCCTCATAGCACACCGGAACAAAGAGCACCAGACAAACCACAGCCAGAACCAGGCCCAGAAGAACCAGAATCAGGATACCAATGGCCTTTAAAATCAAAAGCAGTATGTGTACCACTATCCGCACCTCATTTCCCGGCCATTTGATCCATATATGCCTTCCAGTCAAAACCGCCTGTCTGATGGTACATATCGTCTACCATCCGTCCTGTAACCTCCGCCGCCTCATGATAGCCTCTGGCGATTCCCAGAACCAGCAGATTTTCCCCCTGCCGTTCTCTCCTCGTGAGCAGAGACACAGGACAGATATCAAATATATGTTTCCCATTTTCCGGAAGAGTAATCACATAGGTATCAGGCAAAAGGCTGCCCTGGCGGAGTCCTTTCAGGATCCGCGCTCTGGCCCGGTCTGCATTTTGTCCCATATACAGATGATCCCACAAACGCATCCTCTCTCCTCCTTTTTGGCAAAATGACCTTTTTCCCGCTTTACTCTTCCATCAGGCTGCGGATCAGATCTGCACAGGCTTCCCGCTCTATCTCGTCGCTGCAGCTGTCCAGGCTTCCCTGAATATATTCTCTGGCCTCATCCAGAGATTGGAAATTTGCAGGCAGGCTGGACAGGCATTTTGCCATGGCAGCCCGCACTACAGCTTTTGGAAGCTCCTTCCAGCGTTCTCCCATATCCTTAAAAAGCGCATCCAGTTTTTCTCTGAAAAATACTTCGTCTACCTCTGCCTCATCTGCATTCGGCTTTTCCAAGGACATAAACGCGCTGCCAGACATCAGAAGACCTGCCTTCCAGGCAGCCTCTGCCTCCGGCCCGTTTTCCTCCTGAAGCTCCTCCAGAGAGATATCATCTCTGAGCCACTGCTCAAAATACTGCTCCTGCTTCCCTTCCAGGGCCGGAAGACGGTCTGTGACCTCTTCGGGGATGTCCTCCCACTCTTTTGATGCAAAAAGCGTCTGTATTCCCTTTAAAATCTCTTTTGTATTCTGTTCGCAGGACAGATCAGATACAGCCGTTCCCTGCGCCAGAAGGATCACGCACAGATCATTTACCATATCTATCAGGCACAGGATTTCTCCGCTGAGAGCATTGATCTCCCGGCTTCCTTCCTCCAGTTCAGAAGCCAGATGACGATACTCTTGTGCAGTAAGATGTCTTAAATCTGCCTGTTCAAACGCTTTCATCCGGTCAAACAATGTTCCATATGCTTCTTCCCGCGCCATCGGCCGGTTTAACAGCCCCTCGGAACGCAAAATATACAGTATATCTTCAAAACCGGAGCGCGGAAGCCCCTTGTAGATGCTCAGACGATCCTCTAACAGGGCAAAGAATTTCTGCTTTGTAAAACGTACCGGGAGCTGTCCTGTAATCACCTGCATCCGTTCGCGAAGGGCTGCCGGATCGGGCGCAGTTTGAAACCAGGACAGGATTTCTTCCGTAAGGCTCTCTGTATCCTCCGGCTTTTTTCCGATCAGCTTTGGTGCAAATCTTCCCTCAATCCGATTCATCACATATTCATAGGCCTGGAACGCATCCGTATAATCCGTAACCTTTTCCATCTCCCGGATCACATCCTGGCGCAGTTCATCTGCCCCGCAGTCTGACTGTCCTTTCAGGCAGGCGTCAAGGAGTTCACAGAATCGGTCATACAGACCGGAAATCCGATCATTTTCAAAGCCTTTTTTCTCTGCCGCCGCCTCATAGGCTGTATAAAAGTTCAGCGCCAGCCTGATATAGGAGCAATGGTAGGCCGCCGTAAGCTGCCTGCGTATTCTTGCTGCTTTCATAAAAATAATTCCTCCTTATGAATCCGAACGGTTTTCATATTCCAATACGCACAGGCGTACCAGATCCAGAGCCTTTACCGTAGACTGTTCCCGAATCTTGGCCCTGTTCCCTTTAAACTGGTAACGTTTTACCACTGTCTTTCCTTTTACGCAGCAGGCCATATATACAAGTCCCACCGGTTTTTCCGGCGTTCCGCCCTCCGGCCCGGCAATTCCCGTAATGGATACGCACACATCCGTCCCGGCTGCCGCCGCTCCGCCCTCTGCCATCTGTACGGCCGTTTCCTCACTGACCGCACCGTAAGCAGCAAGGGTTTCCTCCCGTACTCCCAAAAGACGCATTTTCGCCTCATTGGAATATGTCACCATGCCCTGCATAAATACATCCGATACACCGGATACGTTTACCATGCGGGCAGCCACCATTCCGCCGGTACAGGACTCAGCCGCTGCCATGGTAAGCTGCTTTTCCTTTAAAAGCGCGGCAACTGCCATTTCCAGACTGGTTTTTTCATCTGTGGTGTAAACCGCATTCCCAAACCGGGACTTGATTTCCCGGATCACAGGAGCCACAAGAGCCTTCCCTTCTTCATAATCTGCCGCTCTGGCTGTAATACGGATATGAACCTCCGCTGTCTTTGCATAGGTAGCAATGGTAGGATTGGTCTGGCCATCGATCAAATCCAGCAGCTTATCCTCCACCTGGCTCTCGCCGTATCCGCAGATTTTTACCATCCGAGACACTAAAACCGACTGCTGGAGCCGTTCCAGATAGGGAAATACCTGCCCTTCAAACAGCGGGTACAGCTCATTTGGCGGGCCCGGAAGAAGAATGGCTGTTTTCCCATTTTTTTCCAATATCAATCCAGGAGCCATACCGTTAGGATTGTCCAGTACGATCGCCCCCTGGGGAACCATCGCCATCTTCCAGTTATTATCCGGGATTTCTTTATAAATATTGCCTGCAAAAAACGCCTCCAGCTGGCTTCGGGTATGGGGATCCTCCACCAATTCCATTTCCATGGCCTCTGCACAGACTTCTTTTGTCAGATCATCCTCCGTAGGGCCAAGTCCTCCTGTGAGGATTACGATATCCGACCGGTGAAGGGCTCTCTTTACGCTCTCCATCATCCGGCCGTAATTATCGCCGACCGTTACCTGATAATACTGATCCAGCCCCAAAAGGGCGCATTTTTCCGCCAGATATTGCGTATTGCTGTTTAAAATATTCCCCATCAGGATCTCAGTTCCTACGCTGATCAGCTCAACGACCATTTTACAGGCCTCCTTCCGTCAGAACCTTTATATTCTTTGCAACATAATCCACCAGGGATACGACCGTCAGGATCACGGCGATCCACAAAACAGCGCTTGTCAGAACAGACAGAGGCGGGATGTTGAAGATCAGAAGCACTACTGCCGTCATCTGGAACACGGTTTTAAATTTGCCCCAGTAGCTGGCTGCGATCACAATGCCGTTATCTGCTGCCACCAGGCGGAAGCCGCTGATGATAAACTCACGGCTGATGATAACGATCACAACCCAGGCAGGAAGCTGGCCCAGCTGGATCAGGCAGATCAGGGCCGAGCAGACTAAAAGTTTATCTGCCAGGGGATCCATAAATTTTCCAAAATTTGTCACAAGTCCGTATTTTCTGGCAATCTTTCCGTCTAAAAGATCCGTCAGGCTGGCTGTAATAAAAATCACATTGGCAATGATCCGCATGGTCTGATCGGCGCCATTTTCATAAAGAAGGGCGGCCACAAAAAACGGGATCATACAGATACGAAGAACGGTAAGCTTATTGGGCAGATTCATGATACACCTCTCCTATCAGGTCATACTCGGCGGCTCCTGTGACCTTTACCCTTACAAAGTCGCCGGACATCAGCATCTCATCGGCATTTACAAAAATCAGTCCGTCCACATTGGGCGCATCCATGTAGGTGCGGCCTACATAGGCCGGTTCATCTGCTACCTTTCCCTCGATCATGACAGTCAGGACTTTTCCCACCATTTTTTCACAGTGTTCAAACGCAATCTCCTGCTGAAGCTCCATGATGGCATCCCGGCGCTCCTCCTTTACCTCCTGGGGCACCTGATCGGGATAGGAGTACGCAGGGGTATCTTCCTCTGCCGAATAGGCAAACACTCCAAGACGCTCAAACTCCATCTCGTCCACAAACTCCATCAGCTCCTCATGATCCTCCTCTGTCTCTCCCGGAAAACCGGAGATCAGAGTAGTACGCAGGGCAATATCCGGGATCTCTCTGCGCAGTTTTGCAATGCGCTCCTTTAATTCTTCTTTGTGAGTTCTGCGGCCCATGCGGCGCAGGATCCGGTCACTGGCATGCTGGATGGGGATATCCAGATAATGGCAGACCTTTTCCTCTGATTTAATGGCCTCGATCAGCTCATCCGTAATCTCCTCCGGATAGCAGTACTGGATGCGGATCCAGTAAATCCCCGGAATCTTTGCCAGCTCATGGAGCAGCTTTGGAAGGGATTTTTCCCCATAAATGTCTTTTCCATAAAGAGTGGTCTCCTGAGCCACCAGGATCAGTTCCCGCACTCCGTTGTCAGCCAGCTCTCTGGCCTCCTCTAACAGCCGTTCCATGGGAACGCTGCGGTAAGGCCCTCTTAAGGACGGGATAATGCAGTAGGTACAGCGCTTATCACAGCCCTCGGCAATCTTTAAAAAGGCGTAGTAGCCGCCGGTAGTCACCACACGCTTTTTAGCTGTGTGGGGCAGCTCGCTCAGACTGTGAAAAACTGAAATGTGGCTGTCAGCCGTTCCTTCCCCGTCCCTCTCATCTTCTCCAAAAAGCTCCGTCAGAACCCGTCCGATCTCTTCGTAGGAGGTGGTTCCTAAAATTGCGTCTACCTCCGGGATCTCCTCTGTGATCTCCTCTTTATAGCGCTGAGCCAGACAGCCTGCCACGATCAGGGCACGGCATTTACCCTCTTCCTTTAAGCGGGCCATCTCCAGAATGGTATTTACGCTTTCTTCCTTGGCGTCCCCGATAAAACAGCAGGTATTGATCAAAACAGCATCCGCCTCTGTTTCATCATCTGTAAAGGTTACGCCAAGGCCTCCGGCTACGCCTAACATTTTTTCTGTATCCACCAGGTTTTTATCACAGCCTAAGGACACACAGAATAATTTTATCTTCTTCATAAATGCATTTTACTCCTGATTAACATTTAAGCCATCTTCCCGTGTCTGCCGGGCGTAGATCGCCCCGGCGTTTCAGGCACAGGAGACGGCTTCTTCTTTCTCTTATTCGTTTTGGGCAGCCTCTTTTGCATCAGCTTCTTCTTCCTCTGTTGTCTCCTCTTCCGGAAGAATCTTTACCTGCTGATGGTACAGCTCGTCAATGGCGATCGACAGAGGCTTTTTCCCTGCTGTGCCGGGAACTAAGGGTTCTTCCCCTCCAATCAGCTGTCTTGCACGCTTGGAGGCTGCAATGACGATAGAATAGCGGCTCTGTACCACCGGCTGCTCGCCCGGTTCGATATCGCTGTTTACAACGTTGATCAGATCTGTGTATGATGGATGTAACATTCTACATTCCCCTTTCAATTTTAAATATATAATCGCTCTGTCTGCGGCCCGAAAATGATCCCGGCTTTTAACAGGGCAGTTTGCTGACATTAGTTTCTCTCATCCAGATGATACAGGTCCTCCCGCATCTTTCCAAGGAAATCCAGATGATAGGAGGTTTTTTCGTGCTGCAGCTGGATCAGCTGGTGCATTTTTTCCACACATGTATCAATCTCATCATTGATCAGGAGGTAATCATAGGCTTCCATGCCGTCCGCCTCCTCAGCCGCTCTCTTTAAGCGGGCGTTGATCACCTCAATGCTTTCCGTACCGCGGCCCACCAGGCGGCGCTTTAACTCCTCTGCGCTGGGCGGCGTAACAAAAAGAAGCAGCGCCTCAGGATAGCGCTTCTTTACCTTTAAAGCGCCCTGGATCTCAATCTCCAGGATCACGTCCTTGCCCTGAGCCATCTTTTCTTCTACATACTCCTTGGGAGTGCCGTAATAGTGATTTACATACTTGGCATACTCGATCAGCTTATGCTCATCCCGCAGCTTCTTAAACTCTTCTTCCGAAAGGAAAAAGTATTCTCTTCCGTTTTCTTCACCTTCCCGTGGTTTTCTCGTAGTGGCCGAGATCGAAAGCGCATAATTATCATAACGCCTTAAAAGCTCCTTCATCAAGGTTCCCTTGCCCGCTCCCGAAAATCCGGATACAACCACTAAAATTCCCTGCTGGTTCATGGGATCTCTCCTCACTTTCATCTCTATTCGATGTTCTGGATCTGTTCTCTTACCTTTTCAATCTCCGTTTTCAGGGCAATGGCCTTATCGGAAAGCTCCAGATCGTTTGACTTTGATAAAATGGTATTGGCCTCCCGGTTCATCTCCTGAGCGATAAAATCAAGCTTTCTGCCTACACTTTCACCGCTTAAAAGCTCCCGTTTCGTATTTTCAATGTGGCTTCTCAAACGTACCGTTTCCTCATCTACACAGATCTTGTCCGCATAGATCACCACCTCAGAGGCAATCCGGCCCTCGTCTACCGCAGTTCCGTTTAACAGCTCCTTTACCTTTTCCTCCAGGCGTGTCCGGTACTCGGAAATAATCTGCGGAGAACGGGCCTCGATAAAATCAACCAGCTCTGTCATGTAATCCAGCTTGCCTAAAAGGTCATGTTTCAGGTGTTCGCCCTCAATCTCTCTGGAAGCCACAAACTTTTCGGCGGCCTCCTCCATAGCGGATGAAAGGATCTCCCAGAGGTGCTCCTCATCATCCGGGGTCTGCTCCATGGTCAGAACCTCCGGGCATCTGGCAAGAGTGGATACATGGATATCGTTTGGAATGTGAAATTCCTCCTCCATCCGTTTAAAATGCTCCATATACTCTGCTGCCAGAGCACGGTTGTACTTTAAGCAGAGGTTTCCCTCCGTATAGTCCTCATAGTTGATAAAAATATCCACCTTTCCCCGCTGGATGTACTTCTTAAGCAGGGTACGGATGGCAGCCTCGAAGTAATTGAACTTCTTCGGCATCTTAATGCTCAGATCCAGATATCTGTGGTTCACCGCCTTCATCTCCACAGAAATCTTATACTCATCAGTAGCATTCTCGCATCTTCCAAAGCCGGTCATGCTTTTTAACATAAAGGAATGCCTCTCTTTCATCGTTACATAGTTATACAGTATTATAATTCATCTGTGGGGGCAAGTCAACTTTTTTTCAAAAAGAGGAGACGCGCCTTCTGAACGCATCTCCCCTGAAAAACTTTATGAAATGGTACTCTTTTAATTCACCTTGGAGCCGCAGGCCGTGCAGAAAGCATCCCCCTCTGCCAGTGAAGCGCCGCAGGAAGGGCAGAACCGTCCGCCTGCGCTGGATATTTCCAGAGACTCCAGTTTGGAGCCGCATTTATTGCAGAATACGCTGTCCAGCGTAATAATCTGCCGGCAGTGCTCGCACATGCGCAGTCCCTGAGCCGCCAGCTTGTTGCGCTCCAGCGTCTCCTTCTGATCTTCCAGATCCTTTACCTGCTGTATAAACCCTTTGTATTCCGGCTCACAGTCCTCCCGGTGCTTTTCCAGATATACCGTTCCAATCTGGATCAGAGTTTCCCTGATTTTTCCCTCTACCGCTTCAATCTGCTGGTCAAACTTTCCGGCCGGCTGGCTGCTTCCCCCTCTGACCAAATTGGTATTTTCTTTAATCGTATCAAAAAGTCCCATATGTCCAATCCTCCTACTGTATTCCAAACCAAGCGTCTAAAAGCCCGCTGTCAACGCTGCTGATCTCCCAGCGCTTCTCCTCTTTATTATATGTAAATTCTACGGTTCCCGTATAGGTTTTGTCTGCCGTACTGCTTTCTGCTTTTTCTTCAAAGCCGTTCAGTATAAGAGAAGCGTCCCCAAAGGCCATATCCGTCAGGTTCATCCACAGATTCTTCCTGTTTATTACCAGATTCACAAGCTCGGACAGGCCTGTGTAGTCCTCTATTACCCGACGGTTTATATCGGGGATATCCAGATAATGCACCGTTACGGACGCGCTGACGATCCCGTCCTTCTTTTTTGCTTTTTCCGCCTCAAAATAAGAGCGGCCGGTCACAGACTCTGCCAGCTGTTCCATATTAGCGGCTCTGGAAAAGGACTCTGAAAGAACCTTTCCCAGTTTTGATGAAAGATCCCTTACCTCTTTATCTTCAAAATTTTCTCCCAACTTTCCCAGAGAAAGCTTTATATTCTGAAAAAACTGTTCGGTCAGATCATTTACCATATAGTCAAAGCAGGAACGGTACAGATTTTCATTTTCCGAATATTCGCTATGCTCCGCAAAATATTCCTCCATCATAGCCTGCGTATCAATCTTTCCCGCACTGGGCTTTAATAAAAGAACGGCAAAAACAAGCACAAGAACCGCTCCCAGAAGCCCTGCAGCCTTTATGGAAATCTGCGGGCGCTTCCATGCGAAGGATACGCCTTTTTTCTCTGCCTTTTTTGTACTTCCTGTGTTTACACGCATCTTTTCACCGCATTTGGGGCAAAACTGCGCGCCATTTTTAACGTCATTTCCACACTTGGGACAAAACATAATTACCTCTCCTCATTTGTACTTTTCTTATTTCGTATATCCTCCAGAATCGAATACAGAATCCGATAATAGGAGCGTTCCCTTCCACCAAATAGCGCCCGGCGCTCTATCCATATAATCAGAATGACGATCAGAGCAGAAACCAGCCCAAACACAGCGACTACATTTACTTCCTGTTTTATTGAATTGATTATACTGAAAATGGAAATAAGCAGGGACAGGATGGAAATAACAGCCGCATAGGACGTATTGTAAATCTCATCCCGTATGACATGAGCCCTTGTTGTCCAGTAAAATAATTCAAATTCTTCCGGGGCTTTGTTTTTAAACTGCGCCGCCTGTTCTCTTAAAGCGGAAACCAGTTCGCGGATTTTCTCTTTTTCCTTTTCCCATTTTTTATCTTTCTTCTTTTTTTTAAGCCATCTTTGCCGGATTTCCTCAATTTTTTCCAGTTCCTCTGTATACTTCTGATTATTCTTTTGTGTTTCGTTCATTGTTGGTTCTCCTTTTAGTAAAAGATGATTTCTACCTGATTTCTGATCTCTTCTAGCCAATTTGCATCTTTCAACTCTTCAGGAGCTTTAATAGTTTCCAGACTTGTGCAGCCTGTAAATACAAACGGAAGTTCCTCTTCATCTAGCATTAACGGAAGCCCCTTTGGAAGAGATATGTTTTTCAATTTATTACATCCCATAAAACTAATAAATATACTTCTACGATCATATTCTAAACAATTTTTATTTGATAAATCTATATTTTCCAAATTATTACATCCAGCAAACATCAATTCTGCATCAGTAATTTCCATTTCAGAATTCGAAGAAATATCTAAATATTTCAAGTTCATACATCCCCCAAATGCGCTTCCCGATATTCTAGTCACACTGTTAGGAATATGTATTTCCTTTAAACTCCAACAGTCTAGAAATGCACCGTTTCCTATTGTAGTAACCCCGTCTGGAATATTAATATTTTTCAGACTATTGCATCCTGAAAAAGCACTATCTCCTATAATAATAGATTTTTCTAATGTTTTGCCATCTATTGACAGAATCTCCTCCCCTTCCAATTTCTCTGGAATGGTTATGCTCTCTAAGTTTTTGCAATTTTTAAAAGTACTGTTTTCTATCCATTTTAATTGCTCTGGCATATTTATACTCTTCAAATTAACACAACCAGAAAACGCTCCAGATCCTATATCTTTAACATTTTTAGGAATATCTATATTTTCCAATTTGCTACAACTAGAGAAACTTTGTTCTCCTATTTTTTCTAACCTTTCCGGAAGGCCTACACTTATTAAATTACTGCATTCAAAAAATGTACCATCCTCTATTACCTTAACTCTTTCTGGGATATTTATATTTTCTAAACTCTCACATCCGTAAAAAGCATACCCCTCTATTTCTCTAATATATTCTGAAAGTTGTATATTTTTTAAACCTTCACATCCACGAAAGGTAGCCATTCCTATTTTTTCTACCGTCTCTGGAATATCTATATTCTCTAAACTTTTACATCCTTCAAAGGCACTGTACCCTATTTCTTCAATGTTCTCCGAAAGTCCTATACTTTTTAAACCTTCGCATCCATAAAAGGCGCTATCTCCTATTTTTTCTACCTTGTCCGGAATATCTATATTCTCTAAGCTTTTACATTCCCTAAAGGCATCGTTTCCTATTTCTTCAATGTTCTCCGAAAGTTTTATACTTTTTAAATTTGCACATCCCCCAAAAGCGCCTACCCCAATTTTCGTAACACTGTCTGGTATCGTTATACTCTCCATATTGGTATAATATGCAAACTCATAATCCTTAATTTCCGTCGTTCCCTCCGGTACAGTTATGCTTACCAGTTCAAGACCACTTTCAGCAGACGGTTCAGACGGCTTCTCTGCCGCTCCCATCCCTGCTTTAAAAATGAAAAACCCGCCACAAAGCACCGCCACCGCAGCCGCCGCGGCAACTGCATACTTCATCCCGGACTTTTTCGTTTTAGCTTCCGCTCTTTCTTCCTTTTTCTCCGTAC